>OCHI01000940.1_pt1 | contig 24980 bp, 9 predicted proteins | sample 1538691 | NCBI WGS metagenome assembly OCHI01 (sample SAMN04571718, study PRJEB22368) | human gut metagenome | biome: human gut; material: stool | host: Homo sapiens | place: Luxembourg | collected 2012-09-21 | reverse complement strand
AAATTATCTTTTCTAGATTTATATTTGAATCAATTTTTTCAAATACATCTTGAAAGCTTTTTTCATCGCCAGTTAAATCTAATAATTTGTCTGCAGCTTTGTTTTTGTGAATTATTTTTCCTTCTATATTAAATGCAAGAATTCCATCATTCATGTGCAATAGTATTGTTTCAATTTGTTTTTTCTGTCTTGAAACTTCTTTTAAATTTTCATTTAATTCGCTATGCATCATATTAAAAGCTTTGGTAAGCTCATCTACTTCTGTTTTAGATTTTCCATCATCTAGATATTTTATTTGATATTTTCCACCTTTTGCAACTATTTCGGCGCTTTTAGTTAATTTCAAAATTGGGCTTATTACAACTTTTGCAACAAATATTCCTACAAGAACTGAAATTACTGCGAAAACAACTATTAAACCTATTGATAAAATTTGTGTATTTCTCATCTGAATATTTATCTCTTGAATAACACTCTCATTATTTTGAATGGCACTTTGTAACTGACCTAATTCTGACGTAAATAATACTCCTTGAATTCCTATCATTAAAATTCCAAGTATCATAAATATCAAAACTATTTTTATTTGTATGCTTTTTAACATCTTTCACTCCTATGCAAGTGTTTGGTCATATTATATCACTATTATTGGAATATTCAAGAGTTTGTTATCACTTGTAACCTAGTTGTAACACATTTTTTGGAATTCTTACTACTACTTTATTTTTACACGGATTTACATTTTTAATAAAAAGAAAAAAAATTGTAAAACAAATGTAATTATTTCTCATCTATTTTACAACTTTTTTCTTTTTGTAATTTTTCTATTATTTATTTCCAACTACGTAATATCCTACGCCTCTTTTAGTTATTAATATTTTTGGATTAGCTTTATCTTTTTCTATTTTATCTCTTATTCTATTTACCGTAACATCCACTGTTCTAATTGCTCCAACATAATCATCATAACCCCAAACCTTTTTTAATAGCATTTCTCTTGTTACTACTTCGCCTGGTTGTGCAGCTAAATATTTTAATACTTCAAACTCTTTTATTGTTAAATCTACTACTTCGCCTTTTACTTTTGCTTCTACTTTCTTCAAATCAAGAGTTAAATCTCCTACAACGATTACGTTTTCTTCATTTTCTACACTCTCTGTTTTCATTTCAGCTTGAGTAACTAGTTCTGCTTTACGTAGATTTGCCTTAATTCTTGCCATTACTTCTCTATGTTGAAATGGCTTTGTAATATAGTCATCCGCTCCCATTTCAAGTCCAACAACTTTATCAAGTTCTGTATCTTTAGCTGATATCATTAATATTGGGACATTTAATGAATACCTAATTCTTTTGCATACACTAATTCCATCCATTTTAGGTAACATTACATCTAATAAAATTAAATCAGGTTTTTCTTTTAAGGCTATTTCTACAGCAGATGCTCCATCATATGCTTGCAAAGTGTTATAACCTTCTTTTTGCAAATGATATACTAATAAATCTACTATACTTTCTTCATCATCTACTACTAGAATAGTTTTTCTATTAAAATCTCTTCCAACATCTACTTCTTCCACGAGGATACCCCTTTCTCTTTTTTATTACATCCATACATTATTTTATATCATAAAGAAAAAATTTGTACAAGTTTTTTCTCATTTTTTTTACAATTTTATTTCAAGGTTTTCAATTTTGTTATCATTTTTTAATTCTATATAATTTTTTTCTACTTTTATCCCATTACAAAAAATCTCTCTACCCTTTTGTCTGTCTGTTTTTCGTCCAACTTTTATGTTATACAAATTTGTTTCATATCTATATTGTATTTCGTAATTTTCCCAATTTTCTGGAATATTTTCTGGTAAATATAATTTGTTTCCTTTTTTCTTTAACCCTAAAATATTTTCTAAACACACTTTATAATACCAGCTACTTGAACCTGTATACCAACTCCATCCCCCTCTTCCTGTCATATATTTATTTGTATATACGTCACCTGCAATTACATATGGTTCAATTTTATATTTTTGTACTTTTTCTATATTTTCTGTATGAGTAATTGGATTTATCATTTCAAGATATTTTACTGCTTCTGTAAGATATCCCATTTTTGCAAATGCCATTATAAGCCAGATACTACTATGAGTGTATTGACCTCCATTTTCTCTAACTCCTGCTGGGTACCTTTTAATATAACCAGGATCTAATTTATCTTCTTTAAATGGTGGCGTTAATAATTTTATTATTTTATTTTCTTCATCAATTAAATATTTCTTTGCTGATTCTAATGCAATATATTTTTTCTCATTATCTCCCGCTTCTGAAATAATAGACCAACTCTGTGCTATACTATCTATTTTTCCTTCTTTGCATTGGCTACTTCCTATTATGTTTCCATCATCCATAATTGCTCTTTGGTACCATTGTCCATCCCATGCTCTCGTGTTTAACATCTTTTTTAATTTGTTTTTTATTTCTTTATATTTATTTATTTTTTCAGTCTCATTTTTTATTTCTAAGATTTTTTCCCATCTATTTAAAATATCATACAAGAAAAATCCAAGCCAAATACTTTCTCCATTTCCTTTATGTCCTATTTTATTAAAACCATCATTCCAATCTCCTGTTCCTATTTTAGGAAAGCCATTCTCTCCAAAGTTTAAACTTTTTTCAATTGCTTTCATGCAATGTTCATATATTGTTTCTTTTTCTTCTGTATATTCATATCTTCCGTACTTTTCGTTTTCTCCATCTAGCTCTATTCCTTTTGTATACTCAACTTTTTCGTCTAATATTGATTCATCTTCTGTAAACTCTATATATTCAATTACACTATATGGTAGCCATAGAAGGTCGTCAGAAATTCTAGTACGTATTCCTGTTTTATTGCTAACATGCCACCAGTGCATAACATCTCCTTCTATAAATTGATGTTTGGCTACTTCAAGAATTTGATTATACAATATTTTTTCATCTATCCATTTCATTCCTAATGCATCTTGTAATTGATCCCTAAATCCTATTGCTCCACCTGATTGATAAAACCCTGTTTTAGCGTTTAATCTACTTGTTATTGTTTGGTAGACTAACCATTTGTTCATATATAAATTTATTTTTTCTGATGGTGTTTTAATTTTTATTTTTTCTGTTTTTGCTTTCCAATATTGCTCTATTTTTTCTAATTCTTTTTCTGTATTATATCCTTCAATATATCTTCTTAAATCTTTTCCAAGTAATATATCAACTGATTTTCTCTCGAATCCGTCTAATTCTATAGGAATTTCAACAATTATTTCATTTTTTATTAATATATTTCCTTCTGGCTTTAGTTCTTTCTTATTTACTCCATTTTGGGGATTCATTTTTTCTGCAAAAAATTCTTGATAATTATTTGTGTATGATTTTATTTTTTCACTTGATGTTATTTCTATTTTGTCTTCAAAATTACTTTTACATATATTTTCAAGATCAATAAAATTATCTTTTTTGGTTGCTTTTATTTTTCCAATATTCTTTTGTTTTTCTTCTCCCATACTTACATTTATAGCATAGTACAAATTTAATCTTCTTTTATTTCTATCTTTATTTTTTATTGATATATGATTTATTTTTATCTCTTCTTCTAATGGAACTAGTATTGTGTTTTCTTGAATTAGTTCATTATTTATTTGTATATATTTTGAATATCCCATTCCATATTTTACTTGATAAGAATTTTTTTCAGCATTATTTCCAAGATTCCAATATTCGTTGTTGTCTAAATCTTTAACAATAATTTCTTCTGACTTAAAGTCTTGTATAGCATCATTTTCCCATGTTGTTATTCTTTTTAATCTACTGTTTTCTATCCATGTATATCCGCCACTATTTTCTGTAGTTACAGTTCCAAATTTTTTATTTGCAATTATATTGCTCCATGCTCGTGGCGGTATATTATTTTTTTCAATTTTCAAAATATATTCATCTTTTGTAAATCCACCTATCCCATTGTCATATTCTAATTCATCTTCTGCTATTTTTTCACTTGTGCCTATTTCTTTATATTGTATTTGAACCGCTTCTTTTTTATTGTTTTCTATTTCCTCAAGATTATTTTTTATTCCACCAATATTTCCAAATAATTTGATATCTGCAATTGTTTCGATTGTTTCTATATCTTTAGGTGATAACTCATTTTTGTTTAATACAAAAATTTGATTATTTCTCAAATACTCTAATCTGTGATTTTTTATCACTTCATTTATCCCATCTTTTACAAATGTTTCATAACTCACCTTTTCATTATTTAATACGCATAAATCTATTCGTATATTTTTTACATTAAAGAATTCTATTGTTTCTAATAATTCTTCTAAAACATATAATTCTTCTATATTTTTTATCTCTAATAATATAATTGGATTATCTCCTGAAATTCCAAATTTCCAAACTTCTTCGATTTTATATGTTGTATTTACTTCTCTTGGAATGTCTTTTTCAATTAGATGTCCTAATAATTTTTGATTATTTTCTATTTTCTCTCCATTGATTTCTAAGAATTTTATTTCTTCTTCGCTCTTTGCTTTTGCAAGCTCAGAAATTGTTTCAACTTTTTCTGAATTAATTTCTGTTAAATATTTTATAATTTCATCTTTTTCTTCTGACATGTGCATGATGCAATTTAGTTTTTCTTCTTTTTGTGGTTCTATTTCTACCTTAGTTCTAAAAGCTATTATTGGTTCTACAGTTTCTATTTCTTCGCTTGAGAATTTACTTGAATCTAATATTGCTTTGGGAATTTTACTGTTACGTCCAACAAATTTTTCTTTTTCAAGTTCGAACTCTAATTCTTGATTTTCATTAGTAATTATTTTTATTCCTAAATAAATTTCTTTATCATTTATTTTTCTTGAACATAACAAAATTTTCTCATCCACTAAATAATTGAATTTTAAAAACATGTTATTGTATGCTGGATGTGCAATGTCGTCTTGAATATTTGATAATAATGGTTCTAAGAAAAAGTAAGTTTCTATTGTTCCTTTCAAAATTCCTGTATTTTTTAAGTTTATTTGTCTTATTTCTGCTGATTCATCTGGAGCTAAAAATACTTTAACCTTTGTTTCTATGTTTTCTTCTTGTTTTATAAATTCTTCTTTGCCTTGTGAAAATATAACTTTATCGCTTTCAAAACTGCTCCATATTTTTTTAGTCTGCATGTTTTTAAAATATATTCCTATTCCCTCATCACAATCTATTCTATTTCTGAATCTATTTATTTGAATATTATTTAGCTTACTATACCCTCTTCCATGAATATCTATAACGTTAGTATAATTGTCACTTGATATTGCATTATATCTATCATATTTTTCATCTGCCAAATATACCGTTTCTTTGTCATCATATATGCTTACATATTTTCCTTTGCTTACATTGTTTCTCTTTTCTTTTGATAACACTACTGTATCTGGCATTCTTTCATTTAGTAAAATTTTTATTGATTCAATTTCTGGATTTTTCATAAATCTTTTTCTTAATATGTCTTTGTTTAATATGTTGTTTATTGTATTTAGAATTAATCCCTGATGATGTGCCATATACGTTTTTACTGGTTCATATTTTTTCCTTACACTTATTCTTTCTCTTGTAAAATCTAGTGCATCATAAAATCCATATTTTGATCTCATATTATATTTTTCAATTTCTTTTAAATTCTCAACTACCTCACTTATGTCATATTCTAAAAACAAAATTGTTGCATATGGGCTAATAACTAACTCTTCTTCTAACCCTCTTTTTAATCCTAACATTGGAATACCAAAAGCTTTATACTGATAATTTCCTTGTAGATCTTTTAAGGAATATGCTGATTCTGATATTCCCCATGGTACATTATTTTTGTTTGCGTATTCTATTTGACATCTTCTAGCAAATTTGCATGCTTCATCTATTAAACTTCCTTCTGGTATTTCCATTATTAAATTGGGCATTGTATATTCGAATGCTGTACCTGACCATGATATCAATCCTTTATATCCATTTAATGATGTTAATGTTCTGCTTAAATTAATCCAGTGTTTATATTTTATATCTTTTTTTGCTATCGCTATAAAACTTGCTTGTCTAGCTTCAGATGCTAAAAAATCATAATAAGAATCACTTAGTTTATTACTTGATATATCGAATCCTATTGAAAATAATCTTTGCTTTTCTTCATATAAATAGTTAAAGTCTGTATCTTTTATAATTTTTTCAATGTTCTTTAGTAATCCTTCGTCTATTTGCTTAGTTATTAAAAAATTTCTTAATACATACAAATATCCAATAAAATTTCCACTATCAACTGTTGATACATATTCTGGTTTCAAGGGTTCTAATGTTTTTATGTTGTACCAATTATATAAATGACCATTCCATTTTACTAAATTGTTTATTGTATCAATTACTTTCTTAATCTTTTCTAATGCTTTGTCTAATGTAATAATTTTTAAGTCATATGCTGAAATTATTGATAATATTTCTAATCCTATATTCGTAGAAGATGTTCTCATTACAAATTCATTTTTTCTTCCTACTTGATAATTATCTGGTACTAAATAATTATTTTCTTTTGTAAAACTTGTTTCAAAATATCTCCAAGTTTCTTCAGCTATTTTCTGTAGATATTCTTTATCTTCTTTTGCAATTTTTCTATTTTTTGAAATACTTTGACCTAAAATCCATGCTATATAAGGTGCAAAAATCCACAATGTTCCTATTACCATTCCCAATGGATTTAGTAATCCAAACATTATTATTCCTATCAAAATATTAAAAAGCATTTTTTTGCAATAGTATTCTAATGTGTTTTCAACTGATTTATCTACAGAATCTGATGTTTTCCATTCTAATAATTTTTTCCCTTTTCTCAATCTATACAATGTTTTGGTTATTGCTAAAAATGAGTTTAATGCTGATGTTGGTAAAAATGTTAGTTCAATACTATTTCTTAAAAAGGTTCCTCTTATTCCTGAAATATTTCTATAAAATTTTTTATCAGCATAAATTTTTTCCTCTGTTATACTTTTCCTAAATATAATTTTATTTATAGTTTCTAAAATGCTAGATATATATACTGTAGCTAATATTGCTGATAGCAATATTACATTCTTACTTCCTATTGCTGTTATAAATAAAATTAGTTGGCTTAATGGTAAAATGCTTCTTATTAAATTGTCAAATATTTTAAATTTACTAATATTATTGATTGGATTTTTCTTGTTAAATATTATTTTTTCTATCCAACTTGCAATTTGCCAATCTCCTCTTATCCATCTGTTTTCGCGTTCTACATATGAAAGATATTGCTTAGGAAATGAGTCTAATAGTACAACATCTGATAACAAGGCACATCTTAAATAATTTCCTTCTAATAAATCATGGCTTAAAATTCTGTTTTCTGGTAATTCATTTTTTATTAATTGTTGATATACTTCTAAGTCATAAATTCCTTTTCCGGTAAAAATTCCTTCTTTAAAGCAATCTTGATATATATCAAAAATCGCATTAGTATAAAAATCTATTCCTGGATTGCTTGAAAATATTTTTGTGAACATCGTTTTTTGTGAATCTTCTAATGTTATTCCTATTCTAGGTTGCATAATTCCATATCCGATTTTTACAGCGCCATCTTTAATTACTGGTTTATTTAATATGTGTGACATCGCTCCAATCATTTTTTGTGCTGATTCTAAAACTAAATTTGTATCTGAATCTAATGTTATAATGTACTTTATTTTTTCATTAAAATCTTCTAATGTATTGGTAATAAAATCTGTTCTTTCTTTTTTTAGTATTAGTTCATTGAATTGAATTAATAATCCTCTTTTTCTTTCCCATCCTAAATATCTTTCTTCTTTTGGATTCCATTTTCTTTTTCTATAAACAAAATTAAATTTGTTGCTTACATTATATTTTTCATTTAATAGCTTTACTTTTTGTATACCTGTATTTATAACATCTTCGTCAGTTTTTTCCACTTCTTTTACAGATGTTGTGCAATCTCCTAGCAATGTAAAAAATATATTTTTATCTTCATTTGCTAAATAATATATTTCAATTTTTTTAAACATTTCTTCTACTTTTTCTTTGCAGTCTAAAATAGTTGGAATTACTACCATTGTTTTGCACTCATCGTCTATCCCATTCTCATAATTTATTTTAGGAATATTTAATGGCTTAACTATTCTAGAAATTACGTAGTTTATTATTCTCAGAATTAATGTATATAATGGTATATATAATATTAGAAATAAAACCATTTTTGATGTAGATGTTTTACCTGTTATTTCACTTATTCCAAAATCACATAGAAACGGTAAAATAACTATGGAATAAATATATAATTTTGATAGAAATTTTTTTGATTTTCTTTTTACTTTCTTTTCTAAAATTACTTCTTTTAGTTCATAAATCCCTTCGTCAATTAAATAATATCCAACATGTGATTTTCTTCTTTCTTCTGTATCTTCCGCTTCTTTGTATCTATTTGCCAATTGTAGTATTTCCTCTGTTATATAGATTTCCGATATTTTTGTTTTTGCAGATATTTTTTTAATTTTAGCTCTGTATAATTCTTTTGTATCTTCTGTTTGTCTTGGAAATATTCCGCTTGGATCATTATTTAAAAGTTCTTCTGTTTTATTTGTTTTTTCAAATACTTTTTGAAAACTTATTCTATTTATTGCTTTTAATGAAGTTATACTAACTCCAATTTTTATTTTTAATGTTGCAACATATAGGTGCTCTTTTTTTACAATGTCATCTGTGTTCGTTCCTAGTTTATTTATTTGCTTTTCTAATATCTCAATGTATGGATTACCTTTTTTGCCTATTCTTCTTAATTTGTATACCATGTATTCTATAAAAGAATAATTCAAATCTTCAATTTGTTTTTTGTTTTTTATTTTCTCTTTGAATACTCTTTCTGGCGATGGCTTTAGTTCTACTAATCTTTCATAAATATTTTCTACTTTATATTTCTGAATTTGTGAATAATATATTTTATCGCAAATGTCTGATATTTTTTGAATTATAGCTATTTCCATAAATATTCCTATATTCCAGATTTCTTCCATGGATAAAATTTTTCTGGTTTGATAACTATTTATTGCTTTAATTATTTTTTCTTCTGATATACTTTCGTCACTAAACGCAATTATTTCACTTGCAAGTACATATACTCTTGCAAATCCTTTATGTTTTCCATTTGCTATTCCTGGTAATTTTATATACTTTTTTACGGTCATTGACTTTTGTATGTTTCTAACAATTTCTTCAATTATATAAAAATTATCCAAAAGCCATTCACCTGCTGAATGTACTTTTATTCCTAGTTTCAAATGCTTATTTAATAATTCGTATGTTTCTAAGATATTATTAAAATTCTCTTCCACTTTTTTTATTGGATACGTATTTTTTTCCGATTGTTTACTTATTACATGTTCCTCAGCTAATTGTATTAAATAATTTTCTAGCTGAGCTTCTTCTAAGTTTGTACCTTTTATATTTAGATACTGATAATTTTTCATTGGAAATATCTCCTCTTATTTACCTTTTTATGGTTTTATTCTTGATTGATATTTTTTCCAATTTTTCAATATATATACGTAAATAGAACTTTCTAATATGTAAAAAAGAACATAGCCCAAGCTATGCTCTTTTTTTAATATCTAAATTATTTTATAATTTTCTTTTTGATTACAACAATTCCAGCTGCTAATATTATTCCTGAAATTACTATTGCAATTGCATAATTGTTCTTATTATATTCTCTTATTGATATACCAGTAGGTTCTGATAATGTTACATAATTTGGTGCGTCTACATCTCTTTCTCCATTTAGATGTAATACTGTTTTGTTTTGTTCAACTTCTTTTGCACCTGTATAATCTGTTACTATTGTTCCATTGTCATATCCTGTTGCTGCTAAATATTCTCCTCTTGCAACTTCTGCATTTCCTGGTACAGCTTGTGGATCTCTTCTTCCTACTGTATTTGAATATGATAATACTTCTGCAATATTATTATATAAATCGTCTTTTGAGTTTTCTTCATTCAATTGTTTTGAAATTACTATTCTTATTTTTCCTGATGAAGCTACTCCTGTCGCTTGTGATGCTGATTCAGGAACTAATTCAGTTATTACGTTTGGATTGTATTTATTTGACTCTGTAACTAATACATTCTTTTTAGTTTCTGAAACATATTCTCTTCCTTTTGAATCTATTAGTTTTTGTTCTCCATTTACATTTGTGTAAACTTTATCATCTAACATTTTGTTGTTCTTCAATTCTTCTAATGTTATTGTGTTCCAACTGCTATTTTCTATATTAGTATTATCTTCTTCACTTGATGATACATCATTATCAACATAATCAATAATTTGTTCTACTTTAGTTTTTACTATTTTGTCTGTATCATTATTTTTATTGTTGTAGTAATTTAATCCTACATAATCACCATATTCAATCATTTCTCCTGAAACATAGCTATCTGTTTTTTCTAATTCTTTTACTTTATTTAGAATATCTTCTGCTGTTGCGTATTCTTCAACTTTTCCTGTCCAATCTACTTCTGAATTGTTTTTAATTGTTATTTGATATTCTATTTTTAATAATGTTCCATTTTTGAATTGGCTTTCTGTTGGAATATATTCAAATCCTTGAATATTATTTGCTTCATCTAGATGTGTTATTTTCTCTACATACATGTTGTCTGGTTTTTCTTTGTTTATTGTTCCATCATCATTGAATGATACATTTAATAATAATGTTGATCCATCATCTTTGTATAATGAAATCTTTGAAATTTTCTTATCTAATTCTATTGCTGTTTCTGATCTCTTCTCTAATCCAAAGTCAATATTTTTTACATTATATGTATATTGATTGATTCCGTTTACTTTATTTACTGTACCATAATCTATATAGTCTTGATGCTCAATTTCAATATTTAATTTTGCTGTGTTTGCAACCATTTGAGTATTCTTAATTAATTCATCATGGTTAATATCTTGGTCTGCACTTTCAAGTACATTTCCTATTGGATTATTTATTGTTCTTGAATATGCTATTACTTTCATTCTTTGTAATTCATAATCTCTTGCATCTGAAACTCTAGCATCATTTAATTTACCTGTTTTTAAATCTTGCCATTCATTGTTTAATGTGCTTGTTCCATCTGAATTTGTCATGTTTGCTTGATATGCTGTATTTTTGTAATCTTGACCATTATATTTCACATTAGCTTCTTTATTTCCATATTTAAATCTTACAACGTAGTTACCAGCTAATACACCTTTGAAGTAATAGTATCCATTTTCATCTGTTGTTACATCTTTTAGTCTGAATTCTTTCTTTTCTTCGTCAGTTAAGTTTTCGAAATCGTCTTCTGACCATATTTTCTCATATTCGATTCCGTCTATTTTTATTTTTTCTACTAATTGAACATCTATGTCTTTAACTGCTTTTTCTCCATCTTCCATGATACCATTTCCAACTTTTTGTCCATATAGTAAATCAACTGTTTCAGAGTCTTCCCAAACGTTTCCGTTTATTTCTCTGTTGTAATTATATAATTCAATGTCAATTGCTGGAGCTGATTCTGTATCATCTTCATACCATTCTTTTACGTTTCTTGTTAAGTCTATGTTGTCTGGTGCTGAATCTCTATCAATTATTCCGGCTACTTTTCCATTTGCATAGAATGTAGAATAATTTGCTATTTCTGCAACATTGTTCTTTTCACCTAATAGGTTCTTTCTTTCAGTTGTTCCTTTATATCCGTCTTTATCAACTTCGAATGTTATAAACATTTCAAGTTGTTCACCTTTTGCTAATTTTTGTCCTTTTAAATCTGTTATAGTTAATTTTTTGTAATCATCATTTACTTTTGTATTTGTATCGTTACATGTAAATCTTTGCATGTTGTCTGACCAATATGTATATTCTGGAGTTTCATTTGCTTTTACTATTCTATAGTATGGGCTTTCTGCAACTACTTTATTTACTCTTTCTTGGTTGTTATCTAGCACGTTTGCTTTAATATCTGCATTTACTAATGTAAATGATTTATCATAGTAATCATTTATTTGATTAATTGTTGCTACTAAATCGTCATCTGCTTGACTTTCATTGTTCACTGCAATTCTGTATGTTAAGTAAACTTTTAAGTCTGTATCAGCTTTTATATTTTTAACAACTTCTGCACTCTTTTCATAAACTGTTGAACGATATTGATAATCTGAACTATATAGTCCTAATTTATATTTTCCAATTTTGCACGCTTCTATTTGTACTTCTAAAGCTTCTTTATTAGCTTCGTCTTCAACATCAACATACTTGTTATATGTTTTTGTTATTTCTTTTTCATTTACTAATATTTCTGCTTTGTATAAATCTTTGAATAATGAAAGGTCTGTTTTTTCTCTTTCTTTTACAGCTAAATTGATATGTAACATGTAGTTATAGATTGTTTTATATGTTGTTGTTTTTCCTTTTTCATCTTCTACTACGCTTAGTTCTTTTACATCATCTGCTTCGCTAACTGATATTTTGTTATCTACTGGGTAGTAAACTCCTGTATTTCCTGTAGTGGCTATCATTTTGTATTGATCTATTATATGTTCATTTTTGTCTAATACTGTTAATGTAGATAATCTTCTAGTATTTGAATTGTCTGGTAATGAGAATTCTTTAGATGTGTAGTCTAATGTTAATTTATCATTTCCATTGCTTGCATATCCTTCTGTGTTTCCTTGTTTGTCTATGCTATTTCCACCATATATTTCTGTAAATTTTTTGTTGTATTCATCTCTTTCTGCTGCATTTTCAGAAGCTATTGAATCTTTTTCGTAAGCTGTTTTTTCACTCTTGCTTGCTTTAATATATTTATTTGCATCTCCATTTGCTGTTGGAAGTGCAGTTGATGCTTCATAATGTTGACCATCATATTTAAATTCAACATCATATGAAATATCATATCCGTTTTCTGTCATATCTGATTCTTTACTTGATCCAGGTACATTAATATTTGGTATTTTATATTTACCATTTGCATCTGTATATATTGGATAGCTTAATTCGTTTTTATTATCTTCATCATATATTTTAGCTAATTCTCTCTTTTCTATTTCTCCTGATTTTTTAAATACTTTATAAATATATACTTCTGCATTTTTATATCCTTGTTCATCATCTTGTTTTGTTCCTTCTACATAGCCAGGGTTCTTTTTGTCTGGTTCTTTATCTATCCAAACTTCACCTTCCATTGGTATTGTTAATCTTATATATTCTTCTTTATCTTTTGCTTTCAAAGAGTAACTTGCTTCCTCATACCATCTTACACCTACATATACTTGTGCTAAAGGTTGTGATTGCTTTGGTGTTAAATCTTTTAGCTCTAACCAGTAGTTCCATTTAACAATATGGTTATGATAATATCCATGTGAACATTCTTTAGCTCCACCTGAACATGTCATATTTCCATCTTTATCATATTGTGCACTTGTGTGATGTCCTCCGCATGAACAATTTTTTGCACCTTCATTACACCATATTGCTTCTGATTCTGGTTCCCAACTTGCATTGAAATATTCACCTTTTAATGATGAATATTCACCACCTGCATTCATATATTTAAAATCAAATTTTAAATCTTTTATATATCTCATATCATCTATATAATCTAAAACTATATAGAATTCTTCACCATTGTGTGGGAATTCTGCTGTATCATCTGCATCTCTTTTTTCATATTTGAAAAACCATTTTGCATCATCTACAACACCTAAATTTGTTTCTAATGTAGCTTTTGTTATTGCTGAAAAATCAACTTTACCTCTATCTGTTGTTACTGATTCTTCATAATAATTAATTTTAAATGGTCCTACTAAGTATTTTTGGTTGTCCTTGTCATATTGAACTTTTGCATTTTCATCTTCACCCGTTACTTTGTAGTCTATTACAGGTGCAATTACTGTAGTTGTTTTTCCGTGTACAGTTACAGTTTTTTGTTCTGTTACTATTTCACCTTTTTCATTTCTTTTTGCTACTTTATTTATGTATGCTTCGAAGGCTTCTGCTTCTCTTGATAATGCTGTTGATTCAACATTATCTGAGCTTCCTCCTGCCGGTGTTTTCCACCATGCATATTGTACATATGTATATGGAAAAAATCTACCGCTATCTGTTACTTCTACATAATAATATTTTCCTGAATCTTTATCTTTTATAACAAAATCTTGTGGTTCGCCTGATGTTTTGTCAATGTTTACACCATAGATTACATCACCATATACATTATAGAAATATGCTTCATCCATTTTTCCTGTATATTCTTTATTTGTTACATTATAAAATGTACTATCATTTCCTGGATAGTTTTCTGAAATTTCAGCTAATATGTATGCTTCTTCTGGTGAAGCAGATTTTTTCTCTGATTCTGTATAATGTCCATATGTATAACTTGTTGTTGCTGAATATGGATTTGAGAAAGTATCAGATGTTACATCACCTGATGCTGTTTCAGTTTTAGAGAAAAGTTTTTTGCCTATGTCATTCATTGTTAAATATGGTTCTGATTGACTATTTCCTCCTGAAATTACATTTGTTCTACTAGCTCCAATTAATGCAATTCCTTTTCCACAACATAATGTATCATTTTCATTTATCAAGTCTTCATATGTTACATATGGGAAACTGGCTGGAAGTCCGTTTCCTTCTGATAACATTTCATTTGTTGATCTAGCAATAACTTTATATCCTGAATATATTAATGCGATTACTGCTATTATTGCTAAAATTGAAATACTTATCTTTTTAAACTTCTTCATTCGTACTACACCTCCTTCCCAAATTTAGCTTGAATTTTGTAAATTAATTTATTTTTCTTAATTATTATTGCTGCTATTATTGCTAAAACAATTCCTGCTATTATTGCTGATATGTATATTAATGTTTCACCGGTTTTTACACCTATTATTAAATCTGCTGATGACATATCATCATCTTTTTGATCTTGATCACCTGGTGTTGAATCTTTATCTGCGATTCCTACTTTATTATAATCTTTTGATATTTCAGCTTGATTATTTACTATACCTGTATTTGTATCTGTCATAGCTTTTGTTAATACAAGTTTTACTGTTTTAGAGTCTCCAGCTTTAATTGCTGTATTAGCTAATTCGTCTGTATATAAATTTCCATCATTTCCTTTATGCCAATTTTTATTTAGTTCTGTGTTAAATTCTAATTCTTTTGGCATATAGTCTACTAATTCCTTAGCATATCCTTCTATTTCACCTTCATTTTTAATTGTGAATGTATACTCTATAATTACAGTTGCTCCACTTAAGTATTTCCCATTTATATCTACTTTTGCTAAATCAGTATTGTTGAAGTCATATGATTTTGTACCTTCTTTTGTTTGTACTGTAACTTTACTAATTGATTTTGTTAAGGCTAAATCAAATGTTGTTGCTTCAACAAGTCCCATATCAATATTTGATTTACTTCCATTTTCTATTGTTATAACATCTGTTGTTGCAACAGTTTTATCATTTTCCGTTGTTGCAATTACATCAGAATTTTTATCTTCCGCTACATTTTGTTCCTTATATTCAGCTAATGCATATTTGCTGTTGTCATAATAAAACATTACTATGTATGTTCCATTTTCTAAGTTACTAAATTGATATTCACCATCTTGATTTGTAACTGTTTTATTAACTTGTTCTGCTGTTTTTGAATTTATTAATTTAACTTCTATTCCAGCTAACTTATTATCTCCACTATCTCTTTGACCGTTTTTATTTTTATCTAACCATGCACTTCCTTTTATGTCATATTTATCTTTAACATTTTCATTTAATGTGTTTTGAGAATTATTAGCATTATTATTTGTTATATTTTTGTTAGTGTTATCTTTCTCTGCATCAGTTCCTACTGTATCAGATGTTTTTTCTATTATATTAACAACTTCATTTGAGCTTAATTTTGATATGTCGTTTGATTCTACTTTTCCCATATTAGTTATTGTTCTTTGAGCTGTATCTATATTGTTAACCTCTGCTATAACTGTTGCTTCCAATTTTCCTTCAGGTAATATACTTGTATATACTGTTGCATCTTCATTTTTAGCAACTACTTTTGATACTTCAACACCATCTACTGTATATACTAATTTCTTAATTGTAACTTCATTTGGTAAGTTATCTGTTAATGTAACATTGTTTGCTCTAACAGATCCTGTGTTTTTAACTGTAAATGTGTATTTTATTTGATCTCCTGGTTTTACATATTGGTTAGTTTGATTCGATGTTTGGCTTACCTCTAAGTTTGGTCTTCCAACAGTTATATCAACTTCACCTGCTTGATATTGTTCTCCATTTACTAAAATATTTGATTTTGTAGCAATTGTATCTTTGTATGTATTTTCTTTTAATTGTCCAACTACCCAATCTCCTGTTAATAGTACTGTTCTTCCAGGTTTTAATTCATCAACTACCCATGTTACTGTTCTTGAATCACTATCATAATTTGTTGTTTTTATTTTCTTTAAAGTAATTCCATCATCTTCATATCCTCTGATATAGCTATCACTGTAGTTTAATCCCTCTGGTAAAACTTTTGATACTATTATATTTTTCATTGTATCATTGCTATTATTTTTAATTTGAATTTTTGATTCTATTGTTTCATTTTCTGCTGCTATAGAATCTTTTGTTTCTATAGTTTCTTCAGCAACTAAGTTTGATTTTTCAACTATAATACCAGAATCCTCTGTTTTTATTTCTTTAGCTAAATCTTTAGCTGTTATTGTAGATTCACATACTAATTTGATTTCAGGAATTGAATCTATTTTTTTGTCTTCATACTTAGTTGTTCCATTTTCATCAACATATGATTGATTTATACTATATGTTCCATCTTCATTTTTAGTAAATCCATCTTCTCCAGCATAATACTCTTCTATTGTTGGTAATTTATTTGCTTGTACAAAAAATTCAACTTTTTTAATATCTCCTGGATTTAATTTTTCTATTGTTGTTACTATTTCTCTATCAGATTTTAATGTCCATCCTTTTGTAGACTCCACTGAATTGTAGCTTGAATGAGTTGCTACAGTTGCTCCTGTTGGAACTTTTGTATCTACTTTTACATTTTCAGCAACTTCTGATCCTGTATTTTCTATTGTTATTGTATATTTTACTTTCTCATATTCTTTTATTGAATTCTTAACATTTGTTATTGTTTGTACAGCTATTTGTGGCCCAACGCCTGTTGTTAATCCAACTATATCTGCTGTTGATATTTCTTTTATATTAGTAACTTCATTTAAATTGTTGTATATTGTTTTAAATGAACCATATATATTTGCGTTGTGTTCTAGATTAGCTGGTATCTTATATTGATATGTGTATTTTAATATTTCTCCAGGTTTCATTTCGTAATTATCTAAAACTATTAAATATGATTTTACATTTTCTAGATCTTCAGGATTTGTTGTCCAGTTATTTTCTACAGTTTCTAAATCTTCTGTAGCTTCACCATTATCTGAGTAATATATTGTTGCACCTGATTTGTTGTTTTCATCTTCATTTATTTTGCTTACTAATTCAGTGTCAACAGTTGTTCCTAAATCTTTTCCAGTTGTTACGTCTTTATTTCCTTTGAAAGGAATTCTTCCTAATATTTTAATATCGTTGCAATCATTTTCATTATTGTTCATAACCATTATGTCCATTGTTGCTACTTTAGCATCATCAAAGATTTCTATTTTATCTGTAACTTTTCCTTGATCAACTGATGTTATTGTTTTTCCTGTATTTTCATAATTTGAAATTCTATTTATACTTACTACACCAACTGGTGCTTTATATTCAACTTCTGTTTCTGCATATCCAACATTATTTACTTCATTTTTGTATTTGTTTGCATTTTCATTTAAGTATTTCATTTCTATTTTTGCAGTACTTGTTGGAGTATATAAATTTAATTTTATACTACAATTTATTATAATGCTTGTACCATTACTTAATGTGTTTGAATTATATTTTGTTTGATTTCCTTCTAATATTATGTCTAATACAATTCTTCCTTCTTCATTTTTTCCTATCTCATTATTTACGATTTGGAATACATCTTCTGCATTTGCAATAGCAATATTTTTTATATTAACTTCATTTATGTATTCTGGAAATGTTATTTGGAATCTTGGATTTTTATATAAATCATTTTCTTCGCTTGCGTTATTTAATTTTACTTCCAATTTAACATCATTATTATCAGCTATTGTGCTTAATGTTTTTCTTGAAATAGCAAGTTCTGCATTTGTTTCAGTTTTTTCTAATTCAATTTTGTTTTCTATATCTGAAACTTTGCTTTCTGCATTTTCGGCATATAATATGCTTCCTGTATATTTTTCATTTATATTTGAGAATGTTTTTATTTGTTCATATGAATATTCTGTTTTGATAATTTCTTTTTCAGTTTGAATTGATAATATTCCTTCTGTTTGAGGCTTAGATGTTTTTATGCAAATGTTGTTTGTATCAATATCAACGACATATGCATTGTTATTTACTTTTGAATTTTTATTTAATGTAGCAATAACTTCATTATTTTCATTAATTATTTGAATAGCTCCATCTTGTCCTAACATTTTTTCAAAATTATCTTTTGAAACTTTTACTTGTTTGAATAATATTTTGCTTGTTTCGAATGTACTATCTTCATTTTCAAATTCTGGTGTATTTGATCTAATTAATACATTTTCACACATTTCAGTTGAAGATACATCTATATCAAATTTTGTTTCATAGTTTGTTTTATATGTATTTCCTTCTGATAAGCTATTATTTAAAATATTTCCAAGTTTTATAGATTTATCTGATTTGCTATCAATTGAAACTATACTTCCTATGCTTTCTTTTACCTCATATTCTTTTTCTAATTTTGTCTCAATCTTTTCATCTGTTCCAAACATGAAAATAGTACCATCAATTTTTGAACTTAAATTAAATGGCAATTCAACTTTTTTATCTCCTGATAAAATATATGTAATTAAATATTCATTTGATTTTAATGCTTCTTTATTATTTTGTATTTTTATATTTATTTTATTTTCTTCTTTATTATAATCCCACTCAGTTTCTTTTAAATCTTCTTCTGATTTGTTTGAAACAATTACTTTTTCTATTTTATATCCATTTAGATTTATTGCATCTATTTGTAATTCTTCTTTTTCAACATAATTGTTTTGTTCTGGTAATAAAGAAGTTACACTTGTTTGTAGTATAATTCCTTTATTATATGGAATGTATTTTCTTAATTCTGATGTTATAGTATATTCTGTGTTTGTATGCCAAACTAATTTTAAAACTACATTTTGTGATATTCCATATTCTTTTCCGTTATTTTTTACGTATGTTCCTATTAACTTAACATTTATTTTTTTATTCAAATTTTCTATATCATCTCTTTGTTTATATTTAATAGGAATCTTTATGTCCAATTTTTCTCCTGCACTTATGTTTGATAAACTAATTTGATTTCCTTCTATTTGATACTTTTCATTTTTCTCTTCTGTAAATTCGAATGATAATCCATTTTCTGATTCTATTAAAATCTTTGCATTTTTTAGATATCCTTCTTTTTTTATTTCAACTTGCATGTTAATTGATAAATCTTCTTCATCAATGGTTCCTTCTAATTCATAACCATTTACTTCATCATTTTTTGCAAGTTTTGCATCATATACAACATTATAATTAATGTTCTCTGATGCCTGTTTCCCTAAGCTTTCCTCTGTTGCTAAGCTTATGTTAGTAAATAAAGTAAAGCAGTTTGCAAAAGTAAAGCATAATACTAAAAGTATTGCTATTACTGTCTTACAATATTTTTTCTCTCTAAACATATAAACATCCTCCTAAGTTTTTCTCTTTAAAACTATCTACTCTTAGACAGTCTCACAATAATATTATACAACAGGTACAGGGCTTTTTTCAATGGTTTGTTGCAAAAATATTACATTTTTTTAATATTTGCGTTACAAAGTCTTTTTTCTCTTACGTATTAGCCACTTTTAGAGCTTTTTATATAATAAAAATATCTAAGAACTTCCTAATTATATAAAAATAACAATTTCGACAAAAAAATAGAGCAAGTAATATTTTTTACTTGCTCATTTTTACTATTTTTTCAAATAATCTGCTATCAGTTTATATTGTTCTAATGATAATTTTTCACCTCTGATTTTTGTATCAATTTCATTTTCTTTCAAACATTTTTCAGCTTCTTCTTTACTTTCGAATATTTTTCCGTTTACCAAAGCATTAATTAAAGTTTTTCTTTTTTGCATAAATGCTGCTTTTATAACTTTGAAAAATATTTTTTCATCTTCAACTTCTATTCTTGGTTTATCTAAAACTTTTAAATTGATAACACTTGATGTTACTTCCGGTTCTGGAATAAAAGAATCTCTTGGCACTTCTAAAACAATCTTTGGTTCTGTATAATACCAAATTGTATATGTTATACTTCCAACTTCTTTTTCACCAGGCTTTGCAGCTAATCTTTGTGCAACTTCTTTTTGAATCATGACTGTTATACTTTCAATGTTTAACTTTTCTTCTAGCAATTTCATTATTATTGGAGTTGTTATGTAGTATGGTAGATTTGCAACTATTTTAGCTTTTTTTATATTCTCATTTTTATTTAGTTCTATTAATTTATTTAAATCTATTTTAAGGACGTCTTCGTTTATTATTTCGATGTTATCATATAGTTTAAATCTGTTCTCTAGAATGCTTATCATTTTGTGGTCAAGTTCTATGCAAATTACTTTTCCTGCTCTATCAAGCAATCTTTTAGTTAATGTTCCTAGACCTGGACCTATTTCAATTACTAAATCTTCTTTAGTAACTCCTGCCGCATCAACTATTGAATCTACTACGTTTTCATCGACTAAAAAATTTTGACCTAGTTTCTTATTTGCAGTTATATTATTTTGTTTCATTATAAATCTTGTTTCATCATATAAATTCATATTCTATATCTCCTGTTTTTTAATATACCATAAAAATTCAAACATTACAAATATTAGTGGGTTATATTGATTTTTATTTTTCTATAATATAAAATACATATATATATTAGGGGCAAGGAAATAAAAATTTTATATATACAATTTTTTTATTTGCTTGTCTTTTTGAAAGGACTGATTCACATAGGAAAAAATTCGATTAATAAAAGATTAGGAATTGGTACTGTTTTCAAAGAAAAACAAGTCTTTAATTCTCGTTCTATTGCATTACTTATTATTCTTACTGCTTGTTTTTTAGGTCTACTAATTCGAATTGGCTATATCCAATTTGTGAAAGGATCTGCATATAAAACTAGTGCCTACAATCAGCAAACTACTAGTCAAACTATTGCAAGTAAAAGAGGAACAATTTATGATGCAACCAATAAAACTTTGGCTATGAGTTCAACAGTTGATACTGTTAGTATAAATAACGGTGATGTAGCTTATAAGGATAGCACCCTAGTTCCAAACGAAACTTTAGCTACTGGTTTTTCACAAGTGTTTTCACTTGATTATAATGAAACTTTAGAAAAGCTTAATTCAAAATCTGCTGTTATCACTATAGCCAAAAAAGTTGAAAAGCCAATTATAGATAATTTAAATGCATGGCTTGATGAAAATAATATAACTACTGGTATTAATATTGATGAAGATTCAAAAAGATATTATCCATTTGAAAACTTAGCTTCAAATGTTATTGGATTTTATGGAAATGATAAGGGTTTGGAAGGAATAGAATCTGCTTGGGACAAAGAACTTACTGGTACTCCTGGTAGAATAGTAACTTCTACAAATGTTAATAATCAAGCAATTTCAGATGAGAACGAACAATATATTCCAGCTCAAAATGGTAGTGATATATATTTAACATTAGATGTTGAAGTTCAACGTATTGCTGAAAAATATTTGGATCAAGCTGTAAAAGAAAATAAAGCTAACGGTGGATGTGTTATTATTATGAAACCTTCTACTGGTGATATTTTAGCTGAGGCAAGTTATCCAACATATAATTTGAACACCCCTTTTACACCTAACACAACTGAATTACAAGCAAAATGGGATACACTTTCAACTGAGGAAAAATCTGCAGCATTGAGTAATATGTGGCGTAATAAACCTATTGCAGATTTATATGAACCTGGTTCTACATTTAAAATAATTACTTCTTCAATAGGTCTTGAAGAAAATCTTGTACAACCTAATACTGAAAACGATTTTCATTGTAATCGTGTTTTTCATGTTGGCGATAGAGATATTTATTGTTGGGCCAAAACAGCTCATGGTGATCAAACTCTTACACAAGCTTTGCAAAATTCATGTAACCCTGCTTTCATGCAATTAGGACAACGTATAGGTAAGCAAAGATTTTATAAATATTTACAAGCCTTTGGTTTCTTTGATAAAACAGGTGTTAGAATGTCTGGTGAATCAAATAGTATTTTTTATAATATTGATGATTGCCACGAAGTTGAACTTGCAACAATGTCTTTTGGTCAACGTTTCTCAATTACACCTTTACAATTAGTTACAGCTGTATCTGCTGCAGTTAATGGTGGTAACTTAATGCAACCTCGTATTGTTAACAAAGTCGTAAATACAGATACAGGTGTTGAAACAGAACTTGCTCCTGTAAAAGTTAGACAAGTTATTTCAGAAGATACTTCTGCTAAAATAAGAACAATGATGGAATCAGTTGTTACTAAAGGTACTGGTAAATATGCAGCAGTTAATGGATATTCAGTTGGTGGAAAGAGTGGTACATCTGAACCACCTGATGATAAAAAAGAACAAGGTTATGTTGCTTCTTTTATTGCAATATCTCCTGTTGAAAATCCTGAAGTTATTGTTTTAGTAGTATTAAATAATCCTAATAGCGATGGTAGAGGTAGCCATCAAGGTGGTACAGTTTGTGCACCAGTTGCTTCTCAAATTCTTTCAGAAGTATTACCTCATCTAGGAATTACTTCTTCAGTAACTGTTACAGAGTCTGATGAATTAACTACATTACCTGATGTAACGTCAAAAACATTAACAGAAGCTAAAAATATTCTTCAAGCATCTGGATTTAATGTTGTTTTAAAAACTTCATCTGAAGCTTCTGCAACAGTTACATCACAATTTCCTAAATCAGGTATTTCTTTACAATCTGGTTCTACTGTATGCCTATATACTGATGGTACTGAAAAAACTATGAAGAAAGTTCCTGATTTAAAAGGAAAGACTGCTGAGCAAGCTAAAAATTCTTTAAAAGCATTGAATTTGAATATTTCTATAGATGGTTCTGGTAAAGTTATTTCTCAAGATATTTTAGCTGGTCAGGATGTTGAAGAGGGTACTGTTGTTACTGTTACTTTAAAAGATGAAATGGTTGGTGGAGCTCAATAGCACAACACAATAAAAAATACATATTAATTTTTTCACACCTTGCTACCCTGAATCTCGATGAGCCTCTGTTCTTTTAGAACAATGGCTCATTTTTAATGTATAGATTGCTTCAATCGCAGTCACTTCACTTACGTTTCGTTCCTTTGGTCGCTGCGCGGTGATTCAAAAACTTAATATGTATTTTCTTTTTTATTATTACGTTCTTCAATATATACAAAAAACCGGAGATTTTATAATCTCCGGTTAGTTTTTTATTAGTCTTGTGTATATGGTAATATAGCAATATGTCTTGCTCTCTTAACAGCTAGAGTAATTTCTCTTTGATGTTTAGCGCAAGCTCCAGTTGCTCTTCTTGGTAATATCTTACCTTTATCATTGATGAATTTCTTTAATTGATCAGCATTTTTATAATCTAATTCAAAATTTTTGTCACTGCAAAGTACGCAAACTTTTTTTCTTGCTTTTCTGAATTTTGGATTGAAATCATCATCCATATTATTTCTATTGTTGTTTCTTCTATTCTTCTTATCTGCCATTTCTAAAACCCCCAATCTTCTCAAAATTTACTAGAATGGTAAATCATCATCTGATGAAACTTGGAATTCTTGGCTTCCAGAAACTGCTGTTCCGAAAGTATTTTCAAAGCTATCTCCAGCTCCATCTCTTCTACTATCTGCAAAGTAAGCTTCTTCAGCTATTACCTCTGTAACATAGTGTTTTTGTCCTTGATCATCATCCCAATTTCTTGTTTGAATTCTACCTATAATTCCAACCTGTTGACCTTTTTTGAAATATTTACTGCAGAATTCACCTGTTTTACTCCAAGCAACTACTGGTATAAAATCAGCTTGTCTCTCTTCACCTTGTCTTGCAAATCTTCTATTTACAGCTAATGTAAATGATGCTACTAGAGTATTGTTTGTTTGTGTATATCTTGTTTCTGGGTCTCTTGTTAATCTTCCCATTAAAACTACTTTGTTCATTTTTCCACCTTCCTAATTAAAGGTATTTTATATACGATTAATATTCTTTTCTTATTGTGATAAATTTCATTATACTATCTGTGATTCTGTAGATTCTTTCTAATTCTTTTATGAATTCTGGATTAGCTTCGAAAGTATATACAACATAATATCCTTCTGATTGTTTTTTGATTTCATAAGCTAATTTTCTTTTTCCCATTTCATCTACGTTTTCAACTTTTCCATTATTATTGTTTATTAAATCTGTAAATTTTGTTATTACATCTTTAATTCCTTGTTCATCTAAACTTGGATTAATAATGATAACGCTTTCATATTTATTCATTATTTCCACCTCCTTCTGGATCTATAACCCGCATACTTTTATTGCGAGTAAGGTTAACGTTGATTATTTTAACACATTTTTTGGAATTATGCAAGTAATTTTAAAATTTTTATATTTTATTAAATGTAGGTTAGTCAAACATATGGCACACTTTTCTGAAAACAATATACTTTGAGCAC
>OCHI01000914.1_pt1 | contig 25704 bp, 20 predicted proteins | sample 1538691 | NCBI WGS metagenome assembly OCHI01 (sample SAMN04571718, study PRJEB22368) | human gut metagenome | biome: human gut; material: stool | host: Homo sapiens | place: Luxembourg | collected 2012-09-21 | reverse complement strand
TAGGATCAGAGCCCTCGCCTGAAGGTTTGTTCGGCTTATTGGCCGACTCGGTAGGATCGGTGGGGTCACTCTTGCGGTAGCTCGCATTGGTCATCTTGTGACGGATCTGTGCGCCAGGGACGAAGATCACTCTATTGCCGTGGATCATCTCCCGCTTAAACTCCTCGGGCTTGTCACACGACTTGCTGCGCAGGGTTGCTCTAAAGCGACCTAGATCGCCTAAATCCACGATACGTCCATTAGACAGCTCCATAGAGAGCAGCATCGAGACCGTGTTCATGACGCTGAGCACATCGCCCACAGAGATTGCAGAGATCTGTGAGACCATCTGAGCGATGTCAGCTTGTGAGGTGACTCCGTCGTACTTAGCCTGTGCGTAGTACTTAGTCTCCATAGAGCCTGGGGTTGCACCTTTTCGATTGATTTGCTGGATAGCATACTTGATTGCCATAGTAGATTATTTTTTTTGGGTTGATAAATTTAGTTTGCCATCCTCAGAGCCTGTCGTAGCTGCGCTAGAGATCTCCTATATATAATAGGTGTCGTGGAGCATGCCGGCGATTGCTTCGAGATACGACTCAGTGTCGTGACCGCTATCGATAGGAGCTATGTAGAGCACGATTTTTCTCTACTGGCTGGATCTCTATGACGAGCGTGCGATAGTATCTCTGAGAAGACAATGCAAAGGTACGACACCGACTGGGGGGCACCTGCTGTCAATGTCCTCGAGCGTACCTCTCGTGCCCTAAGAGGATCGCAAACGCTCCATAATGTATCGAGCGAAGCACACGCTCAGACGATCTGCTTCCGAAGCTGGAGCCTCTCTAGACAGGATAAATCGGTGGTTTCTTCCCCAGCACCTCAGAATAGGAATTAGCCGAAAATCGTTGCGTCTGTAAAATAACTCTCTAAATCTTTCGATTATAAGCTAGATGTAGTATCTTTGCCGTATAATTATTTAGATAGAGTATGTTGTTCCGTCTTTTTATCCTGTGGTTTTACTTTATGGCGACTTCAATCCATGCTGTTGAGGCGGGGGGGCTTGCTATGGCAAATGACATAGAGGGAATGGCGAAAGTTACTTACACTGAAGGCAAGGCGTACAGCGTCGTAACAGATCAGGTCGGTACCCCTACGGAGGCTTACAACACCGAAAGCGAAGAAGTGTGGTCGTGCGGGTTCAACATGAATGGGATAAGCCTAGTAATGAAAGAAAAGGTGGCAGCTTTGCAAAACATTAGATGATAGACAGCTAAAACAAATAACCCCTAAGCTAGTTGTCATTTTCCTGGGGGAAAAGTGGTATACTTAATCTGTTTTAGACCAAGGACGCAATGTTATACGGAATAGATATTTTCTCAGGTGCAGGAGGTTTGAGCCTTGGTGCAGAAATGGCTGGAATACAAATAAGCTATGGAATTGAAATAAATCCAAGTGCTGCTAAATCGTTTACCCGAAATCATAAAGTAGCAAAAGTTCTTCAAGGAGACATCAAAAGCATTGACCCCTCAAAACTCAAAGAAGGCAATGATTCAGTATTCATTATTATAGGAGGACCTCCTTGCCAAGGATTTTCGCTCGCGAATACTCGTACACGAAATATGCAGAATGAAAAGAACTTCTTGTTCTTGGAGTTCGTGCGTTTTGTTCAGGAGTTGAAACCAACTTGGTTCGTTCTTGAAAATGTGTTGGGATTAACTAACATGGAAGAGGGGAAAACCAAGAACATGATTGAGGATTGTTTTAGATCTTTAGGTTATGAGGTAAAATCTCAGGTGCTGTGTGCTTCTGATTATGGTGTTCCCCAAAATAGGAATCGTTTCTTTATGGTAGGCAATCGTCATGGAATAAAGTTCGAATTTCCAAAACCATTTGGGACGAAAATTTCGGTCGAAGAAGCTATTGGAGATTTGCCTGATTTGGAAAATGGCGAAAAGCTCGAAAAGGGTAAATATAAAGTCCCTCACTCAGAAGCAAGCGAGTACGCTCAGCTTATGCGAGAGCATTCTCATTACCCAACTCAAAATTTTGTTTCACATAATAATGACCTTGTAATTCAGCGCTATAAATACATAAAGCAGGGACAGAACTGGCGTGCAATACCAGATGAGCTGATGCAGAACTATGCAGACAAAGGACGCACTCATAGTGGCATTTACAAACGTCTTATTGCCGACCAACCTTCTGTGGTAATCTCTAACTACAGAAAGAGTATGCTCATTCACCCTTATCAAGACAGAGGCTTGTCTGTACGTGAGGCAGCTCGTTTGCAGAGTTTTCCAGATGACTTCTATTTTGAAGGACCTATCTCACACATCCAGCAACAGATAGGTAACGCCGTACCACCACTACTTGCAAAAGCAGTATTTGACCAAATCATAAAAATGTCCCATCGCAATGGCCAAAGATAGAGAAAATGTACCAGTAGCACCAACCTTAATGGGCTCCCTCAGATCAATGGGCTATTCCTTTGAATCTGCGGTAGCCGATGTTATTGATAATAGCATCAGTGCACATGCTACATTAGTAAAAGTACTCTTTCCAGCCGATCCTCTTGAACCTAAAGCTGTGGGAATTTTGGATGATGGTGAAGGAATGAGTGATGAAAATCTGTTTGAGGCGATGCGTTATGGAAGTATGGCATCAGAAGCAGAACGTGACGAAGAAGACCTTGGTCGTTTCGGAATGGGTATGAAGGCCGCTTCCCTCTCCCAGTGTAGAAATTTGACGGTTGTAAGTTACAGCAAAGGGAAACGAAGTGCCTACACTTGGGATTACGTTTACATCCAGAAAAAACAGAACTGGATAATCCAAGAGCTTACGTCACAGGAGATAGACAAACTTCCATACGTTAGCCAAATTACCGAGCAAGCTAAAGGCACCCTGGTTATCTGGAGCGACTTTGATGTTTTGTCAAAATCAAGCGATGGTCAGGTTTACGAAACCCTTGTTGGTCTAAAGAAATCACTCGACAAAACTCTTGCACTTATTTTCCACAGATTTCTTTCTGCTACAGGTAGTGCTAAGCTCAAAATTCAGATAAACAATCTGGTTGTAAAGCCGCTTGATCCATTTCTCGAACGTCATCCAAAAACTTCAGGTAAGAAGGAACGAACTATAGCAATCAACGATAGTAAAGGGATCGAGCGCTTGATTCATGTAAAACCATTTGTTCTTCCTTTTGCTACCGATCTTTCTGATAACGACAAGAAGCTGATCGGAGGTATAGAAAACCTGCGAGCAAAGCAAGGATTCTACGTTTACCGAAATAATCGTCTCATTATCTGGGGTACTTGGTTCGGCATGAAGCAACGTGCAGAGTTGACAAAGAATGCTCGAATACGTGTTGATATTCCTAATACTCTGGATGACATATGGGGAATTGACATTAAAAAGCAAAATGCTTCTATCCCTAAGCGTATTCTTAATCAGTTGCGCAAAACTGTACTTGATACACTCGAAGCATCCATTAATCAACAGACTTACAGAGGAAGAACTGCGAAGATTGACGATGACACAGATTACATCTGGGATAGAAAAGAAGGGCGCAACCAGATGTTCTATTACCAGATAAATAGAGAAAGCAAACTCTTTCAGTTTGTCAAGGAAAGAATGTCTGAAGAGGATTTCAACTATCTTGAAATGCTTGTAACAGAGATTGAGAACAACATCCCAACTCAGCAAATGTACATTGACAAATCAAATGAAGCAATTACTGTAGAAGAAACAGATAGTCGCTTTGATGATGTCTTTCAAATTGCCGTAACAATGGTAAGTACATTAAAGAGCGCAACGAATAGTACTACAGAAAGCATCATTAATGACCTGATGAAATCTGAACCATTCTGCAAGTTCCAAAAGTTGAAGGATAAACTAACTGATAATTTTAAAGAAACCAATGACTGATGATTTATACCTTTCGTTGAAGCAAATAACATTTGGCTTCATCAATGCAGATAAAGGAGCTGGCAAAGAGGTGAAATTTGAAAACATCAACTCCTATATTGATAGAGCGACTACGTTGTTCCCTATCACTTGTGATGAAGAGACAAGAAAACGTCTTTTCACGGATGTGGAGTATCAGTTCAAAATTACTCATGCCAAGGGAAATGTAATCTTTGATGATTATGACAGCAGACAAGAGTGGTATTCCAATGAGGACATTGAGAATCCTTATTTCTGGAATAAATACAAAGCATTGCTTCTTGCCAATCCATCCTTCAACATAAAGAGTATAAATCTTCTAGATGAGGACACTCTGCCCAACATAATGAACTGTCTTGGGAATCCAAATGACAAATTTGAAGGTAAAAGATTCCGTAGAGGTCTTATCATTGGTGACGTACAATCTGGCAAAACGGCAACATACTCAGGTTTGATTTGTAAGGCTGCCGATGCTGGCTATAAAGTAGTCATACTGCTTGCCGGTATTACAGAAAGCCTTCGTCAGCAAACACAAGAACGTATTGACGAAAGTATTATTGGCATTACCTACAAGAAGCAAGGTCGTAAGAATTTGATCCCTCAACGCGTTGGTGTTGGCAAGGATAATCAGGAGCTCAGAGCAACTTCATTTACATCTTGCGTTAATGATTTCGTTGGCAATCATGATAAAATTGCAATGTCGTTGAACTCACAGAATTCTTTGGTCGTATTTGTTATTAAGAAGAACGTTTCCGTTTTGCAGAAGCTTCATAAGTGGCTTAAAGACCAAAATCTTGATCCAGTGAAGGGTTACATCGATATTCCTATGTTGTTGATTGACGATGAAGCAGATAATGCGTCTGTCAATACAAAGAATGACGAAACTGACCCGACAAAGACAAACAAGCTGATACGTCAGATCTGCACGCTCTTTAAGGACACAACGTATGTGGGATTTACCGCTACACCATTTGCAAATGTGTTCATTGATCCTGACTCTGTGGACAGCATGAAGAACGCAGATTTGTTTCCGGAACACTTCATTTATGCCTTGGAAGCACCTTCTAATTACGTGGGTGCTCAAAAGATTTTCTATCCTGAAGGTCCCTACTATCGCAACTTGCGTTACATTACAGATATTGAAGAGCCGGATTATACCTCGGAAGAATACCTTGAGCAAGTTGATAATGACATTGAGTCCCTGAATTCAGGAGGTTTCTATTATCGTCATAAGAAAGAATGGGATGGCGAATTGCCTGCTTCACTGACGGATGCCATCTATTGCTTCTATCTGGCAAATGCTATTCGTGACCTTAGAGGGCAACGTTCAGCACCTCGAAGTATGCTTATAAATATGAGCCGATTCATCAAGGTGCAACGTGTAATAACTGAGCACGTAGAGCGTATTCACGAAAAAGTCTTTGAAGACATTCGCTCCAACTTTACCGACAATAATACAGAAAACAGGAACTTACCTCTCTATCAAATATTCGAGAAGCTCTGGAAGAAGCATTTCTCGCATGTAACGGACATTACCTTTGATAGAGTTGTCCAGAAACAAACCATCATGAATGCGATTGAGAAGATTAAGGTGATGGTAGTCAATGGCTCTAAGCAAAGCAATAGCCTTGATTATCGAACCAATAAATCACTTCGCGTAATAGCCATTGGTGGCTTGGCACTTTCTCGTGGTTTGACTCTCGAAGGTCTTCTTGTAAGCTATTTTTACAGGAACACCTCTACCTTTGATGTACTTATGCAGATGGGTAGATGGTTTGGCTATCGGAACGGCTATGATGATATTTTCCAGATATGGACAAGCCAAACCAGCGCAGAATGGTATGCTGAAATTGCACGTTCATCACAGGAGCTAAAAGATAATATCAAGAACATGTATGACCAATGTCTTACACCAAAAGACTTTGGTATAAAGGTTCGTGATAATTGCAATGAATTGCAAATTACGGCTTCAAACAAGATGAGAGCAGCAAGAGGTTTGGATTTGCGCTACTCATTTTATGGCAACATTTACGACACCCCCTACGTTAGCTTTAATATCGATCATAATCGTAACAATTTGAAGGAAGCCGCAGATCTTATTGATGCTTTGTTTAAGGGTGGTTATACATTGCGTTATACAGACCTCGTAGGCAAGGCTACCAAGGATGTAAATGACAGTTCAGATAGTAGTTCACGCTTCTTCGAGAATGTTCCAAAGGAAACTATCATTGCATTTATTGAAAAGATAAAGTGTTCGATGGCAAATGGCAATTTCAATGTGCCAAACATTCTTGAATTTCTAAAAGACCCTGAGAATACTGGTCTAGAGAATTGGGATGTTGTAATTGAAGGCGGTGAAAGTAAAGAACATGTTCAGTTTGACAAATTGCAAAATATCAGATGTGTCAAGCGTTCCATCTATTATGGGACTCGCAATGTTGTTCAGATAAGCTCACGCCGAAGAGCACTTGGCGGTAGTACGGAAGGAAAATACGCACTTACGAAAGAACAGATAGAGTGTGCAGAAAATGAACATAGAAAAGGTGGCGGAGGAGAGAATACTCCGTTGAAGGCATACTTTGAATTCTTGCCAACACGTAAACCAATCTTCATCATTATGCCCATTCATCCTGTACCTGCAGAAACAGGTGAGGGAAAAGAAGAGAATCCGAAACTAACCAAGTTTAGAGAGAAACTGGGTAATGATCATATTATTGCCTTTGCAATCGGGTTGCCAGGAGTGAAGGGAATAGAAAATGCTGTTCATTACAAAATAAATAAGGTGTACCAACGTCTTAATATAGAAGACGCAGAGGAAGAGGAGGTTGATGATGCAGATTAAGATTTACACACTCCTATCTGGAGATTTTAAGGCAGGCCAATTCATTAGGATTGGTGATAACCACAACATCAGTTTGTATGTGGGTAAAGACGAAATAGGACGTTACGCTTTTGATTTCAGAGGTCGATTCAAGATCGCACGTACTAAAAGCTCTGAGGTAATCACTGTTACTCACATCAATAGTGGGGATGAAAACTATATACGTCTTTCATTAGAGAATCCTGCGTTACTCGAATACTTCTGCACCTTTTGTGAAGACCTGCTTACCTCTACGCAAGTAATAAGCGATGACGAAACTGCTTATCAAACGCTTAGAGCTCGTTACTTCTCATGGAAGCAACTCTTTAGACCGAATCATGGCAATCTTACGGAGACTGAGGTGATGGGGCTTATTGGTGAGTTGCTCTTCCTTAGAGACGAAATGATTCCTACAAAGGGACTTGATGCAGCTCTTGAAAGCTGGATAGGACCAGAGAAAACTCACAAAGACTTTTCATACGATAATGACTGGTACGAGGTAAAGACCATCAACTTTGGCAAAGAGTCGGTTCATATTTCATCTATTGAACAACTTGATGGTAGTAATGAAGGGTATCTGACTGTGTACTCCTTGGAACGCATGAGTCCTTCATTCAACGGAATAAAGTTAAATGCTTTGGTGAATGAGTTAATTGCTATGATAAGACCTTTTCATCACAAAGAGGTGTTCCTCGCAAAGCTAAGTTTATACGGATTTGATTTCTCTCCAGAGAATGATAATCTCGTTTACGCCCTTAAATCGGTAGCGTCATATAGAGTAGATAATGCCGATTTTCCAAGGGTAACTAGAGATTTGCTTCCAGCCTCAATTATAAAAGTACAATACGACATTGTGCTCTCAGAAATAGAAAGGTTTAAGATGTTATAACCCGTAAAAGTGTCGGTGCGATGAAAATTGAAGAATACAGACAACAATTCATTGATGAACTGAGATTCAATGCGGAACATGAAGGCACAGAACCCGAAACTCAGTTTATAGAGAAAACCCTTAATGATCTGGAAGAGATTGGCGAGCTCAACGATCCAATTCCAATGTCTGTGGAAATGCGAGGTTCAAGAAACCGCATTTTGGCATTTGATGCATATGCTTACGACGAAGCTGATGGCGCATTAGTGCTTATCGCAAGTGACTTTACAAATCAACGTGATACAGCGCCCACACTAACAAATACTCGTATTGAGGAGTTGTACGGTCGTATGTTGAACTTCGTAGAAGAAAGCGTACAGGGCAACATAAGCAAGTATTGTGATGATTCTGATCCTGCTCTTCTGATAGCTAAAGAATTTAGAAAGAAGATAGGAAAGGGTATGCTCTCAACGGAAATTCTCCGTTTCAAGTTCTTTATTATTTCCAATGCAACATTGAGTAAACAGGTAAAGAATCTTAGCAAACCAGATTTACTCGAACGTCCTGTAGAACTGAATGTATGGACGCTTGAACGTTTCTTCCAGACGTTTGCGTCAAACTCCAGCGAGATTATAGAGATTGATACTGCCGACTTTGACTGTCAGGGGATTCAATGTTTGAAGGCCGACCTAGGACAAGGTTCTGAGTATGACGCTTATCTTGGAATTGTCCCTGGTAAATTTCTTGCGGGTATTTATCTGAAATATGGTAGTAAGTTGCTGCAGGGTAACGTTCGTGCATTCCTTAGTCTACGAGGAAAGGTAAACAAGGGTATTCGTGATACTATTATAAATCATCCTGAGAATTTCTTTACTTTCAACAATGGTATTGCTATTGTTGCTCGTTCCGTAACATTTTCGCCTGATGGTAGTCATATTGTTCATTTCAAGGATCCTCAGATTATCAATGGCGGTCAGACAACAGCTTTACTTGCTAACGCAATTATCAAGAAAGAAGCTCGCTATGGTATGGATACGCTATTTGTTCCTATGAAGCTCACTGTACTCAATGTGGAAAACGACATGAGCGAAGAGCAAATTGAGCAGTACAACACCATTACAAAGACCATTTCACAATGTGCCAATAGTCAGAATGCAGTTTCTGATGCTGACTTTTTCTCTAACCATCCATTCCATGTGATGATGGAGAAATTATCACGTAAGGTGATGGCTCCTCCTGTTGCTGGAAACCCATTCCAAACAATTTGGTTCTACGAGCGTTCACGAGGCAAATGGGAACAAGAACAGATGAAACTGACAGTAGCACAGAAGAGGAAATTCTGCGAGATGCATCCAAAAAATCAGGTGATCAAGAAGGAGAAACTGGCAAAGTGCTACAATGCCATCTTGATGAATCCTAATCAGGTGTGCCAGAGCTCTGCTATTAACTTCAATCGTTTTGCTTCGGTTATTGAAAAGATTTACGAAGAGCAACGTGACAGTATTAACGAAGATTTCTTCAAGAAGTGTGTTAGCTCTGTTATTCTGTTTGATTCGCTCGATAGCTTAGTTGGAAAGGCTTCTTGGTACCCAAAGGGTGGTAACAAGGCTCAGATTGTACCTTATACAATTTCGAAGTTGATGACTCTTATTCCAAAGGATCGTGATCTTGATTGGCATTACATCTGGCAGAAGCAGTCTCTCTACCCAGAACTTGCAGAAGAATTGCTAAAACTTGCCTATGTAACCCACAACTTCCTCATGGAGCAAGCTAATGGTGGTATTGTGCGTACGATCTCACGTAATCAGTCTGTTTGGAAGAGTTTTCAAGATTACAAGTACACGCTCAGCAAGACGTTTATTGAGACACTTGCATCAATGGCAGAGAATAAGGCTGCTGCACAATCAGCAAAGATGGCACATAAGTTCAATTCAGACGTTGATACTTCTGTAGAAGTATTCAAACTTGGCGCACAGTATTGGATGAGAGTTTACAATGACCTTGTCAAGGAATCCGTATTGTCTTATGGTGATTGCAGTTTTATCAAGGGTATTGCTGATTACATTACGCGTGAAAAGCTCCCGTCTTCTTTACAATGCAAGAGATTGCTGAAGATTGTAGCAAAGGCAGAAGATAAGGGTTACATTATGCCGAATTAATAATATGCCAAGTGAGATTGTAAAGGTCGTTGTTCAGCTCCCGTTGCTTGCGTAGGTGCTCTTCGCGGTAGCGTATTCTTACGGACTCAGCTTGATCAATGATGTTTTTCACGATGTGAAACTTGTCCGTAACTTGGTAAGCATTGGGAAAGAGTTAGCGAGCTGTCTAGTCGTAGTTTGGAACCATATCATGGGTTACACAAGAGACTATGAAGTGCTACTTGGGAGATGTTTGATCTCAAGAGGTGGACGATTGGTGAGGCTTGTATAGGGCTGACAGATTATATGTAATGAACTCATCTATTCCTGATTAGTCGCTATGTGTAACTCCTGACGGAGCGATTATGATGAGTCAGCACGGGCTGGGGAAATTCGACGCCGGGTCGTTACAATAATTTAGAGTCGACTACATATCGATACGGTGCTGTGTCGGGGAAAACGGATTTCCACGTGGATATTTTGAAATACTCACGTGGGGAAGAAAAATTCTCCACGTGGGCGCGAAATAAAACTTCGGAAGAATGAAATGAAACTTCGGAGGAATCAAATGAAACTTCGGAGGAATTTTTTGACGCCCACGTGGAAAATAAAAAATATCCACGTGGAGATTTGAGATTTTCCACGTGGATATTCGAGAAAGGATGGGATCGGACGAATTTCCCTGTAAAGAGATGTAAAGGGAGATTAGAGATTAGAGGTTAGAGTGAATCGGAGGTATCGGAGTATATCGGAGTGGATCAGAGGTCTAACCTCTAACTTCTAATCTCTAACCTCTAGCCAACAGCCAACAGCTAACAGCCTCTAAGGTCTACCGCTTCGCCTCTTGCTCGACGATCTTTTGGGCGAGGTCTTGCCACTGCTCGCTCCTTTCGTAGAGCTTGCGGCTCCCCTGCGGCACACGAAGCGTGCGGGGCGTACCAGCCACACTAAAGAAAGCCATCATACCGACCTCTATCTGTGCGGGATCAGTCGCTTGGAGCTCCACATCGCGCAGCTTATCGCAGAAGGCAAACGCCATGTCCCCGATCTTGCGCACCCCGGCGGGTATCTTCAGGACTTCGAGGTCCTGAGCGTCGTAGCAAGCGTATTCAGCGATCTCTTGCACCGTGTCGGGAACTTTGTAGAAGTCTTCATACAGCCCTGCGGGGTACTGGATGAGCTGCGTCTGCTCCTTATTATATAGGACGCCATCGATCGAGGAGTAGCAAGGGTTGCTCGGATCGACCTCAATCTCGAGGAGCACCGTACAGTCGTGAAAGGGGGAGACCCCGAGACGCGTCGTCTGCGGTGGCAGATACATGTAGGTGAGACAAGAGCAGCGGGCGAAAGCATACGACCCCACCTCCTCTAGATGATCTCCCAGCGTTACCTCCGATAGAAAGTAGTTGCTCGCGAAGGCTAGCCCCGCAATCTTGCGCACCTCCTCAGGCAGTGTAAACTCCTGCTCCTCTTTACCCGCCGGATAGTGTAGCAGTGTACTCAGGTCCTTACTATATAGGATGTTGTCCTGTACGACAAAGTACTCACTCTCAGGGGCAACGGCGATCTGCGTCATGGCCAGGCAGTCCGCAAAGACCCCATCGCCTAGACGCTCTACCGAGGCGGGGATGAGCACTTTCGTGAGGTCGCTACAATTGCTAAAAGCCATCTCCTCAATCACCCGGATGCCCTCCGAGAGCGTGAGGCTGCTGAGTCTGATGCACCCATTGAAGGCGTTGTCGCCGATCTCCTGCACATTGCCGGGGATGACCAACTCTTGGAGAGCCGTACCCGTAAAAGCACTACGATCGATCCGCTCCACCGTGTTAGGCAGGTCGAGCGCCCTAAGTGAGAAGCACTCGCTAAAAGCAAAGGCACCCACACGCTTCAGCCCCGAAGTCAGCTCTAGCACCAACATACTGTCACAAGACTCAAAAGCTCCCTCACCAATCTCCGTGACGCTCCCTGGGATCGTTACGGACTCTAGGCTTTGGCAGCAGGAGAAGGCACTCTCTCCGATCTGCGTCACTCCCTCGGGTATCTCAACGCTCGTGAGTGCCGTACAGTCATAGAAGGCGTAGTCACCGATGCGGGTCACCCCCTCCTCTAGCACGATTGACTTGATCTCATCTCTAAACTCTTGCCATGGGGTTTCTGCAATAGGGTAGTCGGGTATAGCACCCGCACCCGATAGTGTGAGCGACTGCTCCTTGGGGTCGTATAGCCACGAGAGCTGCCCCGTCTCACCGCTCTGTGGTGTCTTGATATTACTCATTGATATACTTTTTATTTAGTTAGTTGGGTGAGCCACTCGGCGATCAGCTCCAGTACCTCGGGAGCGATCGTCTCGCTGATCTGATAGTACTCGCTCACGGCTCCTGTCGTCGCATGCTGCAAGAGGTGGTTCAGCCCCTCCAGCTTGCGCACTTGACGCGGTGTCCCCGTCGGGAGACTCTGCTCGATGATGGGTAGATGCTTGTCCGCTAGTACCTGTTGGTCTAGCGAACCATTGAGTGCCAGCACAGGGCAGTGCGTCTGCGCTATGTCCCCCTTCGGATCATACTGTGTGAAGTAGATCAGCCAAGGGGTCAGTCCGTCGGCAACTTTCTTGAGATCCAAAACCAAAGCAATAGGAAGCTGGTAATGTCCCTCCGACAGCACCTTGGTGACCAAAGCCTCGCCACGCAAGTCTCTCTGAGCCGCTTGGTCAAAGGTCGCCACAGCTGCTCGCAAATACTCTGCGCGAAGCTCTTCTGGCACCTCCGCCCGAGTAAGGGCCAGGTCCATCTGGTCTTGTAAAACCTCCTTGCCAGGTAGCGTGCTACCCGCTAAGCTAATGATGAAGTCAGGGATGCCGCGAGCTGCTAGCATGAAGGCGATGGTACCACCCTCGCTATGCCCCAGCACGCCCACCTTGTCGAAAGTCTTCCGACTGCGTAGGTAGCGAACTGCCGCTGCTGCATCGTCCGCTAGCGTTGCAGTGGTCGCCTCGGCAACAGTGGCCGAGTCTATATCGTCGTGATAGCCACGGTCATCGTAGCGCAGCGTCGCTATGCCATGCCGCGCCAAGTAGTCCGCCAGCACGGCAAAGGGCTTATGCTCCGCAAGAGTCTCATCACGATCCTGTATGCCCGAGCCAGAGACAAAGAGAACGACTTGGTTGACTTCACTCCCCGCCTGATGCCCGACAGGGTAGGTGAGCGTGCCGTGGAGCGGTGCCGTGCCATTGTAAAAGGTCACCTCCTCCGTCTCGTAGGGGTAGGGCGGCTGTGGCGTCTGCGGACGATCAGCCTTGGCGGGCTTGCTGGCTCGTACGAGTGTGAGCGGTAGCGACATACCGCCCTGAGCAAAGGTTCCCACGATGGTGTCGCTACTCGTTAGCTTCCCCTCGTAGCGAACGTATAGGTTCGGTATGGTGATGACAATTCCATCGGCAAGCTCGATTGTTGCCTCGATACCAGTCGCCATCTGTGACGGACTATCCATCGTGCAGCAGACAGTCTCTTGCTGATCCTTGCCGATGTTGAAGCGGAGGGGTAGCTCCGTGCCTGAGACTTGCAGGGTGCCCTCCCAGATGCCGAGGGGAAGTGCTTGCCCTGTCTCTTGTTGCGCTGAGAGGAGTAGTGCGCCACAGAGGTAGCAGCAGAGGAGTGTGAGTAGTTTGCGGATGGAGGTCATAGGTTTAGTTGTTATGGTTCTGTTTCGCGTAGAGTCCGTGCACTTTGTTGGGGTTGGCTTTGATAAACTCTTTCCAGCTCTTGGCACTCTCGTTGGACGTAGCCACCGCATTAGAAGTTTGCAGGAAGTGACAGTAGGCGACCGCCAAGCCGTCGGTCGCATCGAGCTTCTCGGGCATCAGTTCGGCGGGAATGCGCAGCACTCGCTGGAGCATCGTCGCCACCTGCTCTTTGGATGCTTGCCCCGTACCGGTGATTGCCTGCTTGACACGCATCGGCACATACTCCGCGATGGGGATGTCTCGGCTCAGAGCCGCTGCCATAGCGACGCCCTGCGCCCGCCCCAGCTTGAGCATCGACTGCACATTCTTGCCGTAGAAGGGTGCCTCCAGAGCCATCTCGTCAGGTAAGAATTCATCGATCAGCCCCGCCACACGCTTGTAGATGCGTCCCAGACGGGTGTAGTGATCCTCGTAACGGCTCAGCTCGATCACCCCCATGGTGAGCATCTCGGCATGCTGCCCCTGCACGGAGAGCAGCCCGTAGCCCATCACGATGGTGCCGGGGTCGATGCCTATCAGGATGCGCTCGCCTCGTGACTTACTCATAGTGCGATCTGTCTCATCGGGGTGACATGGTATAGGACGCGCTCGCCAAAGGTCTTGCCCAGCAGCTCCAGACGTTCGCACAGTACCTCAGAGAGGTAGTGCTCTACATCTCGCTCCTGCTCTAGGGAGATGAGCAGAGCTAGGACCATATCGTCCATCGGCTGCGCCATCTCCACGACAGGCGCCTGTGCCATCACCTCCAGGAGATCCACCTGCGCCACGCCCTCATCGCCACGTAGCTGTGGCACCAGCGTGGTGCGTAGGAAATGGTCGAGGAGCTGATACTCCTGAGCTTTGATAAAGAGAGATACGTTGACTCGATACATAGGGATATTGTCGTTGATCTAGCGAGGTGCGCTCGAGAGCCACCCCGTGGTATGATGCAAAGATAACAAAAATGCCCCTTTGGATAGAGATTAGAGGTTAGAAGTTAGAGATTAGAGATTAGAAGTTAGAGATTTTTTCTAGTAGCACTAGTAGCACTAGTATTCCTAGTAGCACTAGCCAACCGCCAACAGCCAATAGCCAACCAGGCGAGTAACTTTTGGAAAAGCGACTTTTTGCACGAAAGTAGCTTTTCGAAAAGTGGTTTTTCGGGCAAAAGTAGCTTTTCGAAAAGTGTTTTTTGGTAGGGGAGGGGACGATGCGCTAGAGCTGGGCGATGAAGTTGTGTAGGTAGCGGCGTCCGTGGTCGGAGATGTAGCTCTCGGGGTGAAACTGCACGCCCCACAGCGGCAGGCTGCGATGACGTAGTGCCATGATGGTGCCGTCGGACTGCGCGTGTGCCGTGACTTGTAGTGTGTCGGGGAGGCTGTCGGGTTGCACGACCCACGAGTGGTAGCGCCCGATGCGGCTCCCCGTGGGGATGTCTCGTAGCAGTGTGTCGTGATGATCGACGATGAGTTGGTCGGTATGTCCGTGGAGGGGGGCGCGGAGCTGCGTTAGCTCGGCACCGCAGTAGCTGGCGAGTGCTTGATGTCCTAGGCAAACGCCCAGCATGGGTAGCTCCGTGTGGTAACTATCTATGAGCTGCATCAGGTGGGGTTGCTCCGTCGGTATCCCAGGGCCTGGAGAGAGTAGGATGCCGTGGCAGTGCGCGACCATGGCGGGCGTGATCTGCTCCGTGTAGTGTATCTCCATGGTGCACTCGTCGAGCTGCCGCAGGAGCTCTACGAGGTTGTAGACAAAGGAGTCGTGATTGTCGGCTATCAGTAGATGTTTCATTACAAGCTACGAAGATAGTATATTTGCAGATACTAACGATGCAAGTGGTCACACTTGACGAGTAATGATATGTAGTCCACGTCGTCCTGTAGGGACGCACGGTCTGTGCGTCCACGTCGCCCTGTGGGGAAACATGGTCGTGCGTCCGTTGCGTCAAAGGTTACAGCGTCAGGACTTTAACGGGGACGGACGCACAGACCGTGCGTCCCTACAAATCGTTACTCGTGAGATTTGCGAAATTGAAATGGAGTAAAACGAGCGAATGATATGAAGCAATCGATGATTGATAGGCTCAACGAACTGGGCGGGCAGGGCAAGCCCTTTGTCTTCTGCCTAGACTATGAGATGAGCGAACTGATCCTCCTCGAGGAGCCGCTGGCGCAGCAAGAGCTGCTCTTCGATATCGGGGGCGTGACCAATAGCTTGGCACACTCCGTGAGCGATACGCCTGCCGTGCTACATGCCACACCGATCAGCAAGGAGGCGTATGCGGAGCGTTTCGCAGTGATCCGTCATGCACTGGAGCGGGGCGACAGCTTTTTGGCCAATCTGACGGTGGCGACCCCCATAGAGCTGAATATCTCGCTGGAGGAGGTCTTCCTTCGTTCGCAGGCTCGCTATAAGTGCTATCTGCCGGGACGATTCGTTTGCTTTTCGCCTGAGACCTTCGTGCGCATCGTGGGGCGTGAGATCAGCTGCTACCCGATGAAGGGGACGATAGATGCGACCCTGCCCGATGCTGCTGCGACCATCCTCGCCGACTACAAGGAGACAGCCGAGCACTACACGATCACCGACCTGATACGCAACGACTTGAGCCGCGTGAGTCACCATGTTGCGGTGAGACGCTTTAGGTATATCGATGAACTGGTTACTAGTCGTGGGCACTTGCTTCAGGTGAGCTCAGAGATCGTCGGGCAGCTTGCTCCTGACTGGCGCGCTCATCTCGGGAGCATCCTGAGCGAACTCCTCCCGGCGGGCTCTATTAGCGGAGCGCCCAAGGAGGCGACCATACGGGCGATTGCTGAGGCGGAGGGGGAGCCGAGAGGCTTTTACACGGGCATCTGTGGATACTTCGACGGGGAGACGCTAGACAGTGGCGTGATGATACGCTTCATAGAGCAGCAGGCGGATGGTGGGCTGCGCTACCGTAGCGGGGGCGGGATCACGATCAATAGTCAGTGCGCAGAGGAGTATCGGGAGGTGTGTCAGAAAGTTTATCTACCATTCGTATGAGTCGCGTACCACTATTGATCGAGAGCATCCGCTACGTAGATGGCGAGCCGGAGCTGCTGCCACTGCACCAAGAGCGCGTCGACCGGTCGCTCGCTGCGTATGGCGTCACGCCTCGCTGGCGACTGGCGGACTATCTGGCGCAGCACCCTTGTCCGGCGTCACTCATGGGGGTGGTCAAGTGCCGTCTGCTATACGATGCGGAGCCTCTGGAGGTGGCTTACGCTCCTTATCATCGGCGTACGATCGAGTCGCTGAGAGCTGTCGCTGCGCCGGCACTGGACTACCACCTCAAGTGGGCCGACCGGGAAGCTTTGCAGGCACTGCTGGCGTTGCGTGGCGATGCGGATGAGATCGTGATCGTCAATGAGGAGGGTTTGCTCACGGACAGCTCCTACACGAATATCGCTTTGCGCCAAGGGAACCGCTGGTACACGCCTCGTGTGCCACTACTCGCCGGGGTACAGCGCGCCCATCTGATCGCTGAGGGGGTACTGACACCGCGCGACATACCGCTCGCTACACTACCCGCCTACGACCGCATCGCGCTCATCAACGCCATGATGCCGTGGGCGGAGCGTCTCGAGCTGCCTGTCGCGGAGGTTAGAGATTAGAGTAGATCTGAGCTATCTGATGTCTCTGATGTCTCTGATAGCTCCGATGTCTCTGATGTCTCCGATGTCTCCGATAGCTCTGATCCTCTCTGACTCTCTCTCTACAAAAAAACAAGCTCACACCTAGAGTAGCGTATACTCTAGGTGTGAGCTTATACAAACGCTAGATAGCCGTGGCTATCTAGAGCATGTAACCTTATGGGTTAGAGAAGTGGTGCGACGGGGTACTAGTACTCGTCAGATACGGATAGCTTAGCGCGACCCTTGGCGCGACGCATAGCTAGTACCTTGCGACCTGATGCAGTCGCCATACGAGCTCTAAATCCGTGCTTGTTCTTTCTCTTACGGTTCGATGGTTGGAATGTACGCTTCATATCGGTATGTCTCTGATGCTTATGATTACTATGGTGAAGAACCTACGCTCTATGAGTGAAGGCTTCGGTTGGCAAAGGTACAAAAAATATCTTTACCAGTCACTATCCTGCCGAGAAATTGCATTTTCGCACAATCCACCTGATAATGCAATGCCTCAAAAAAAAGAGTTCTCCGCCCTCTATGCTGTAGCATTAGAGGACGGAGGACTCTTTATGATCGTATCAGACGATCTGTCTTGTCATCCCTTACGAGATGAGACAGCTGTGCTGATAGTTTTCTTTAGCGTGCTTGAAACTTCTTGAGGTCAGAGCTAATATACTGCGTCTTTAGCTCAGAGGCACTACGCATGCTGTTAGCCTCTTTTTCGGGCTCTCGCTGACTGATTTCTATGGAGAGACCATACTTGCCATCATCCTGCTTACTTCCCATGATAACGCCTTGCAGAGAGCCTCCCTCCAAACCTGTCTTATAAAGTGCTAGACCTATGTTTGTAGGCTTCTTATTCTTATCCACGTACTGTATGAGATGACCAGCTTCAGAGAAGCCATAAGCCCTCAGAATGTTCTCGCAGACTTGCATGCTTTTCTTTTGCTTGTCAGAAGCTGTATTAGGATCAACAACGGGATCCTCGTCAAATAGAATGTCTGAATATGGGAGGAAGAAACAAGCCATCCAAGGACCACCTACTTCTTCTCCATAAGCATAAACAACCTGAGCAATCAAACGTCCATCTATTGGTTTAGCATTATCACCCTCACCTTCAAAAGGAACTTGGCAAGTGTAAATAGAGCTGTTTAGATAGTCTTGCTTCCCAGTGTACTTGAAGAATTCCCACTTTTCAGCTTCGTTTGCAGCCTTTACAATAGGCTCCTGCTCTTTCATCTTGCTGAAGATAGGGGCGTAGAAAGGAGCAAATAGCTCTCTCATCTCTTCAAACCCCTGTGGCAATACCTTGCCAAGTAGACGGCTCTCATCAATGGCACTAGCCTCGATAACCTCGATATTAGCGGTCTTGGTAACATCGCCAGCCTTGACGGTGATGACGGTCTTACCGACCTTAACACCCGTTACGACACCCTTGTCGCTAACGGTAGCGATGTCTGCATTAGCAGACTCGAAGGTGTACTTCGTGTCAGCTGGCTGAACGGTTACAGTGAGCTGAGCGGTCTTGCCGACCATCACCTGGACATCCTTGGGCTCAACTTTGAGCTTGACCTCAGACTTGGGGGTTGGCTTGTTGTTGTCCTTCTTGCAGGACGAGAAGCACAGCGTGAGTGCTGTGAGCGCTGCGAGCGCTAGAAAGATTTTCTTTGTCATAGTTATTTGTTTGGGTTATTAGTGAGTATCTATTTATTGAGTGAGTTAGGTCCACCGACCCACTGCTCTTCGATGCAAAGATAACTATTTCTTTTGAATTAACAAGCGGTGAAGAATGGGTGATCAGAGTGATTGGACCTATCGGAGTGATCGGATCAGAGGAGTAACGCTACTCGTCCGTGCGTTTTCGTTCTGGTGAAAAGCTAGACGGAGACGGGGGCGGGGATGTGCGGGTAGGGGTTGTAGTCAGAGAGGGTGAAGTCGTCGTAGACGAAGTCAAAGAGCGACTGCCCACGGTCTCGTAGGGTCATCGTGGGGAGTGGGCGTGGCGTGCGGGTGAGCTGCAGGCGCGCCTGCTCGAGATGGTTCTTATAGAGATGCGCATCGCCGAGGGTGTGGATGAAACGTCCAGGACGTAGCCCCGTGACTTGCGCTGTCATCATGAGGAGGAGGGCGTAGGAGGCGATGTTGAAGGGGACCCCGAGGAAGATGTCGGCACTGCGCTGGTAGAGCTGCAGGTCGAGCTTATCCCCCACGACGTAGTACTGCATGAGGCAGTGACAGGGGGAGAGGTGCATGAGGGGTAGGTCGGCAACATTCCACGCTGAGACGACGATGCGTCGGCTGTCGGGTTGATGCTGTATGAGGTCGAGGGCTTGCTGCATCTGATCGATGGTCTCACCCGAGTGTGGGTCGAACCAATGTCTCCACTGCGCTCCGTAGATAGGTCCTAGGTCGCCCGCTTCGTCGGCCCACTCATCCCAGATAGAGACTTTGTTGTCGTGCAGGTACTGGAGGTTTGTGTCGCCCTTGAGGAACCACAGTAGCTCGTGGATGATGCTGCGCAGGTGTAGCTTCTTGGTGGTGAGCAAGGGGAAGCCGTCGGCTAGGTCGAAGGTCATCTGATGCCCGAAGACACCGACGGTGCCAGTGCCCGTGCGGTCTGTGCGTTCGTTGCCCTCGGTGAGGACACGCTCTATCAGGTCAAGGTATTGCTGCATGGTGGAGTGGGGGCATTAGAGATTAGAGGTTAGAGGTTAGAGATCGGAGTGAATCGGAGTAACGACTTGTAGGGACGCACGGCTCGTTTTGCCGTACTACAACGGACGCACAGATCGTGCGTCCCTACAGGAGTCGTGATCGTGCGTCCCTACAAAGGGTTACTCGTCTGTGATCGCTACGCCTCAGCAGCGGGCGTAGAGGTCTGCACAGCGTAGTGCTGGAGCTGCTTGGGATCGAAGCGACGTATCTGTCCCTCGCACTTGTCCATTTCCCCACTGGCGTACTGTATATATACGTGTGTGGAGTGCTCGTAGAGGTCGGGACGCTCCTGCGCTGCGATGAGTAGCAGGTGTGCAAAGATGCAGTGCCCACACATCTCGACGAGACGACGAGCGTGGTAGTCGAGGAGGGTCTGATCCTTTGCCTCGGTGACCAGCTCGGTGCAAGCCTTGGCACGCTCTATCCAAGTGGCTAGTAGCTCCTTCGTCTCCTGCCACTCGGGCGAGACAGCTACTTGCTGGTACTCCTCGAGGCGTGCGAAGTATGTGCCAGTGGTGACGTGGCGGATAGCTGCTACGACCTGTAGCTGCGTGGTACCCTCGTAGATGTTGGTGATACGCACGTCGCGATAGAGACGCTCGCAGGTGTAGTCCTTCATATAGCCCGAGCCACCGTAGATCTGGATGCAGTCGTAGACATTTTGGTTGGCTAGCTCGGTGCTCATGCCTTTGCCAATGGGCGTATAAGCGTCAGCCAAACGGCTGTAGTACTTCTGCTCCTTGCGCTCCTCGGGGGTGAGCTTGCGCTCACGCGCTATGTCGTCGTAAGCCTTGTACATATCCACGAAGCGGCTCGTCTCGTAGAGATGCGCACGGGTCGCATCAGCCTTAGCACGGATCAGGGCGAGCATCTCATAGACCGCGGGGAACTTGTCGATGGCGTGGCCATACTGATGACGGTCGGCAGCGTAAGCCTTAGCCTCACGATAAGCAGCCTCGGAGATACCGACAGCTTGCGCCATGATACCTAGACGAGCACCATTCATCAGAGACATGACGTAGCGAATGAGTCCTAGACGACGCTCACCACAGAGCTCGGCCGGAGCATCCTTAAAGACAAGCTCGCAGGTGGGGACACCCTTGATACCCATCTTGTTCTCTATGCGGCGGACGGTCACGCCCCCCTTCTTCGCATCATAGATAAACATGGAGAGACCACGTGCATCCTTGGTTCCCTCCTCACTACGTGCCAGTACGAGGTGTATGTCTGAGTCGCCATTGGTGATAAAGCGCTTGACGCCGTTGAGGTACCACTGCTGGTCAGCCTCATTGTAAGTAGCCTTGAGCATAACGGCCTGCAGGTCGCTACCCGCATCTGGCTCGGTCAAGTCCATAGACATCGTCTCGCCAGCGCAGACACGGGGTAGGAAACGCTCACGCTGATCCTCAGAGCCAAACTCGTAAAGTGTCTCAGCGCAGTCTTGTAGTCCCCAGAGGTTCTCAAAGCCAGCGTCAGCACGTGAGACCATATCGGCAGCCATAATATAAGGAGTGATGGGCATGTTGAGTCCTCCGTAGCGGCGGGGGAGAGACATACCCATGAGACCGGTCTGTCGTACCGTGTCCAGATTTTGCGCTGTGAGCGGATCGTAAGAGACGCGTCCCTCGTGGAGTGTCGGACCCGTCAGGTCCACCTCGGCAGCGTTGGGCGCTATCACCTCGCCACACACCTCACCGACTATCTCTAGTACACGCTGGTAACTATCCAGCGCGTCGGCATAATCTGAGGGGGCATAGTCATACTGGTCAGCATCGGCATAGTCACGCTCCTTAAGCCGAGCAATGCGCTCCATGAGCGGATGCTGGAGGTGGTACTGTATATGTGGATTGTCTGTATAGAAATTAGCCATGATTCTGTCGTCTAGGGGGATTTACTTAGAGTTTTGCTTATAGTACTTGATGAGCTTGGGGATAACCTCCTCGATACGTCCCGTGATGACGTAGTCGGCGATCGTGTTGATCGGCGCGTCGGGGTCCGTATTGATAGAGATGATCATCGAGCTCTCCTGCATACCAGCCACATGCTGTATCTGTCCGCTGATACCGCAGGCGATGTATAGCTTAGGACGCACGGTCACACCGGTCTGTCCTATCTGTCGCTCATGCTCGGTAAAGCCCGCATCGACAGCTGCACGGGTGGCGCCTACCTCTCCGCCTAGGAGCTCGGCCAGCTCGTGAAGCAGCTCAAAGTTCTCAGCACTACCGACACCATAGCCGCCCGATACGATGATGGGGGCTCCGCCAAGGTTGATTTTGCTCTTGGCAACGTGGCGGTCGATGATCTCAATGACAAAGTCCTCGTCACGGACGAAGTCAGCCACAGCGTGGTTGACCACCTCGCCCTTGTGATCTGCCTTGTAAATCTCCTTCTTCATCACGCCTGGGCGTACCGTCGCCATCTGGGGACGATGCTCGGGATTGACAATGGTTGCTACGATGTTACCCCCGAAAGCTGGGCGGATCTGGTAGAGGAGGTTCTTGAACTCCTTGTCCTTGTCGGTATAGTCTCCGATCTCCAGAGAGGTACAGTCTGCAGTTAGTCCGCTGCCTAGTGACGAGGAGACACGAGGCCCCAGGTCACGTCCTATGGTTGTCGCACCGAGGAGGCAGATCTGTGGCTTCTCCTGCTGGAATAGCTTGATGACGATGCTCGCGTGTGGTAGCGTCTGGTAATGCTCAAGACGAGGATCTACGAAGAGGTGTAGCTTGTCTACGCCGTAGGGCATGACCGTGTCAGCGATCCCCTCAGCGCGGTCGGTGATAGCTATCGCCTCTAGTGCCACGCCCAACTGGTTGGCCAGTGAGCGCCCCTTGGTGAGTAGCTCTAGGCTGACGTCGTGTACGCTCCCATCTTCGATCTCTAGGTATACGAATAGATTGTTCATAGTCTGTCTTATTATATGGGTGTGCAAAAGCGGCACTCTTTCAGCCGATGGTGTGGTTTGCTAATAGGGTTTGTATCAAAGTCTCTAGGTCGGCATCGCTGCTGGAGAGGTGCATCACCTCCTTAGCCTTAAAGACGACGCTCTCGATACTCTTGACCTTCGTCGGAGAGCCCGAGAGACCGCACTGAGCGATGTCTGCGCCGGTGCTCTCAGCCGTCAAGATGTCGATCGTCAGCTCTTCGGGATTGCTCTCGATACGCTTGCGCCAGGTCTCGGGCAGTGCGTCTAGCTCTAGAGACGAGGCTGCATACTTGTACTTCTGTACACGCTTAGCATTGCGCAGGCGACAGGGTGCTGCGCTGCCCGTGACCGTCAGCAGGAGTGGCTTGTGAGCACGTACCGTCTCCACGCCATGCTCCAGACGGCGTGTGATGGTGAGCTGGTCGCCCTCGATCTGGTCTATCTGCTCGCAGTAGGTGACCACGTTGATGCCGAGCTTCTCACCCACCTGCGGGCCCACCTGAGCGGTGTCGCCATCGATAGCCTGACGGCCACCGAGGATGAGGTCGGGCAGTCCACCCTTGCAGATATGACGTATAGCGCAGGCCAAAGCGTAGCTCGTGGCGAGCGTATCAGCCCCAGCGAAAGCTCTATCGGTCAGCAGGTAACCGTGGTCAGCGCCACGGTAGAGTGCCTCGCGGATGATCTCAGCAGCACGGGGAGGTCCCATGGTGAGTACGGAGACACGGCAGTCGGGGTTCTGCTCCTTGATGCGGAGAGCCTGCTCGAGAGCGTTTAGATCCTCGGGGTTAAAGATAGCGTCGAGGGCGGCACGGTTCACAGTGCCGTCAGCCTTCATAGCATCTTTGCCGACATTACGTGTGTCGGGGACTTGCTTGGCAAGTACGATGATATCTTTGATCATATTTAGGTCGTAGTTGTGGTTTATGCTTGTTTAGATAGTTTGAGTCGCTCGAGAACTTTGTTTTGTCCCACGACAGCCTTGTAAGGCTTGACATAGTTGGGCTCCCAGTAGGCGGTGTCGACATATTGCTCCTTCAGCCAGTAGCTGCGCGCCACGGTGGCGAGCGTCTCGGCCGTTGGCGGAGCGACAGCTGTACCCTCTACGGGTAGCGAACCGACATAGACGATACGGCTCTCAGCGGGTGCGTGCCACTCCGATGAGATGGTGACAAAAGTCGCTTTGTCGCGGGGAGCCCCCTCAGCGTCGAAAGTCTGCTGGTAAGCGTTTCCATGCCCTGCATCGAGTAGCGCAATGGTCTCCCCAGCGAAGCTCGGCAAGCCCGTCAGTAGGAGCTGCAGGGTAGAGACGGCAATGAGCGGGATGCTCCGCCCGAAGGCTAGTCCCTTAGCCAGTGCAGCACCTATGCGCAGCCCCGTGTAGGAGCCCGGCCCATCAGTCGTTGCTATGGCTGCTATCTGGTAGCCATGCTCTTGGCACCAGGAGATAGCCTCCTGGGTGTAGCGTCCGATGAGCACCGCATTAGATATCTCGGTCTCTTGGTATACCTTATTATATAGTATCTGCTCGCTATCAGTCACAGCGACGCTACACCCCTGTAGGGCGGTATCGATAGCTAGGAGTACAGGTCTTGTTGCGTTCATAAGCACTAAGGTGCCAGACGATTGATAAGCCACGAATTGTCCTCCTGACGCTCATAGAGGAAGCGGTCGTGCAGACGACTAGGCCGGCCCTGCCAAAACTCAATGCGACTAGGCAGCACGGCAAAGCCTCCCCAGTTGTCGGGGCGAGGCACAGTCTGCAGGGCAAATTTAGCGGCCTCCATGGCAAAGTGCGTATAGATGTAGTTGCGGTCAGGTATCGGGTGGCTCTGAGGCGATATACGCGCACCGACACGACTCTTGTAGGGGCGTGTGGCGAAGTACTGATCACTGATCTCCGGCTCTAGGTGCCGCACCGTACCCTCGACATGTATCTGTCGCTCCAGCTCGTGCCAGAGGAAGGTGAGGCTGACGTGTGGGTTAGCAGCCATCTGCTGGCCCTTACGGCTCTTGTAGTTGCTGTAGAAGATAAACTCTTCGCCGAGGAGCTCCTTGAGCAGTACAGTCCGCGAACTAGGGTGGCCATCGGGCGTACTGGTGCAGACCAGCACTGCCGTAGGCTCTAGGACCTTGGGGTCGTCCACAGCCTCTTGAAGCCACAGCCTAACTAGTTCAAAGGGATCGTCCGTTAGATCCTTACGACTGAGGCTTCTGCGCCCGTAGTCACGTCGTATGTCTTCGTAATGTAGATCCATAACTGGTATACTATATAGGATAGGTGTTGCGAAGCTCTTGACGAGTCCGCCCACCACTCATTCGCTTACAAAGATACAGAAATTCGCTCTTAACGACTCTGATCTCGTGAGCGCATTTTAGTTTCCTAGGTATGAAACTCCATTTTCCTAGGTGAGAAACTCCATTTTCCTAGGTGAGAAACTCCATTTTCCTAGGTATGAAAATCCATTTTCCTAGGTATGAAACTCTAGGATCCTAGGTATGAAACTCTAGTTTCCTAGGTATGAAACTCTAGTGCCATAGGTATGAAACTCCAGTGCCATAGGTATGAAACTCTAGTTTTGCCTCAGAAGGAGCTGATCCCCACGTGGGGATTATTGAACGCCCACATGGATACTTGCGATTTCCTATGTAGGAATCGAAAAGTTCCTCCGCTGGAACTAAAAAGTTCCTCCGTTGGAACTAAAGAGTTCCTGCCTTGGAACTAAAAAGTTCCAAAAGGGAAATTGTTTTTGGAACTCGCATGTGCTATGGAATCAGAACGATACGAGTAATCATTTGTAGGGATGCTCTTGACTGGTAACGATAATGTAGGGACGCACGGTCGGTGCGTCCGTCCCCGTTAAGTTTTACAGCGTTCAGGCTACAACGTCTCGATGTT
>OCHI01000903.1_pt1 | contig 25993 bp, 24 predicted proteins | sample 1538691 | NCBI WGS metagenome assembly OCHI01 (sample SAMN04571718, study PRJEB22368) | human gut metagenome | biome: human gut; material: stool | host: Homo sapiens | place: Luxembourg | collected 2012-09-21 | reverse complement strand
ATTTGTTGTGATTTCTGTTAATTTACTATTGACAAAGGTCATTACATATCAGTTTCTCAGAAGAGAAACGGAACTTTGATGAACAAATAAACCACCGGCTAGGCCGGTGAGTCAGCATTGCTTAAGCTTACAGTAAAAAACCTCCAGTGATATAATTATGTTGGTTCGCCAACCACATAAAATCAAAGGAGGTTATCCAAATGGATATAAACAGTTTAGCACATACGAAATGGAATTGTAAGTATCATATTGTTTTTGCACCCAAATATAGAAGAAAAGTAGCGTATGGGAAGATGAAACAGGATATTGCGAATATTTTAAGTATGCTATGCAAAAGAAAAGGTGTAGAAATAGTAGAGGCAGAGCTATGCCCAGACCATGTGCATATGCTTGTAAAGATACCACCAAGTTTAAGTGTTTCAAGTTTTGTAGGGTATTTGAAAGGAAAAAGTACACTTATGATCTTCGAACGCCATGCAAATTTAAAATACAAATATGGAAATCGCCATTTCTGGTGTAGAGGATATTACGTAGATACTGTAGGGAAAAATGCAAAGAAGATACAAGAATATATTCAAAATCAATTACAAAATGATTTAGAGTATGATCAGATGACACTAAAAGAATATATTGACCCGTTTACGGGTGAGCCAGTAAACCAAAATAAATAAAATAAGCCCCATAGGGCTTAATAAGTAAATGACGGTACAGTTGGCGAACCAAATTCGATGAGTCTTTAGACTTAGCGTCGGTAATAAGCCCTTATAGGGCTAGTACAAACCACCGGCTAAGCCGGTGGTTTTGATTTTCACAGGAGTGAGTTTTTTCAATACAAGAAATAATAATTTTTATTGTGGTTTTGAAATAACAGTTTGTAATAAAACAGCCACAATAAACACTAAAATTTCTGTTACTGGAAATGAGATCCAAATCCCATTTATCCCAAACATATGATTAAACAGCCACATCAAAGGCACCAATAAAATTCCCTGTCGTAAGATGTGGATCAACATACTAGACCGGATCTTCTCAATTGCCTGCTGATAAGTAGCGATCATAATAGAAAATCCACAGAAAACTAAACCGATTGACAGGATCCGCATGGCTGGAACTCCGATTTTGATCATTGATTCAGAAGCTGCAAACAGGAACAAGATCTGTTTTGGTAAAAACAGAAGCAGGCATGTTCCACCGATCATCATAACAGTTGCTGCCTGTGTGCCAAAATGAAAAGCTTCTTTTAAACGTTCTGGATGTTTGGCACTGTAGTTGAATCTCATGACAGGCAAACATCCTTGAATCAAGCCATTTACTGTCATGAAGATCATCTGTTGTACTTTGAAATAGGCGCCAAAAAAGGCAACAACAGTATCTGAATAAGCTGTTAAAAACAGATTGGTAAATGTCAGCATAAAAGATCCAAGAGCATTCATAACAAATGAAGGAAATCCATAGGAAAACAGATTCTTTAACATATGAGAATCAACATGGAATCCTTTGATCTTGATACGAACTTTCTGTTTTGTAAAAATAAGCAAAAGAAAAGCAATCACCATAGATAAAGCATATCCAAGGACAGTAGCCAGTGCAGCACCACGGATTCCCATCTTAGGGAATGGTCCGATTCCAAAGATCAGTAATGGATCGAAAACAAAGTTAAAGATAACTCCTGCGATCTGAAACCACATAGGAGTGATCATATTTCCAGTACCCTGAAAGACCTTTTGGATGGCGATATGTACCATGTTTGGAACCTGCATAAAAGTACAGACGGACATATACTGCATCGCATAGTCAAAAATAGCTGGATTGTTTGTGAATGCTGAAAAGTACGGTTTCATGATCAATAGTGCAAGGATATTGATACAGATACCGACGATCAAGGCTACCAGCAATCCAAGTGTTGTTGCACAGTCAGCAAGGTCTTGCTCTTTCTCTCCAAGATAACCTGCGATCAAAACGTTGATACCGACCCCAATCCAGATGGACAGGGAGATCATAAGGGTTGTGATCGGGAAGGAAAGAGAAACTGCCGCAAGTGCATTTTCATTGATATTAGCCACGAACATGCTGTCAACAAGGTTGTAAGAATATTGCAGAAACATGGAGCACATCGGAGGAAGGGACATCTGCAATATCAGCTTTTTGATGGGAAGATACCCCATCTTGTTTTCATTTGCCATAAAAAACTCCTTTTTGTGTAGTTAAATAAAACGTCACCCCTTGAAAAATCCGACATTTTACAGTAATATTATTCTTAGTATCATTGTACACAAAAACTGTGTATATAACCATAGAAAAGGAGACATTTTGCAATGGCAAAAGATAAGAAATTAGTAGAAGCGATCACTGCGATGGAAGATGATTTTGCACAGTGGTATACAGATGTTGTTAAGAAAGCAGAATTAGCAGATTATTCAAGCGTTCGTGGATGTATGATCTTACGTCCGAATGGATATGCGATCTGGGAGAATATCCAGAAAGTTTTAGACGCCAAATTTAAAGAAACAGGTGTGGAGAATGTTGCAATGCCAATGTTTATTCCAGAAAGCCTTTTAAAGAAAGAAGAAGACCATGTTGAAGGATTTGCACCAGAAGTTGCATGGGTAACTCATGGTGGAGATAAAGAATTACAGGAACGTCTTTGTGTAAGACCTACATCTGAGACATTATTCTGTGATTTCTATTCAAAGATCATCCAGTCTCACAGAGATTTACCTAAATTATATAATCAGTGGGTATCTGTTGTACGTTGGGAAAAGACAACAAGACCATTTTTAAGAACTTCAGAGTTCTTCTGGCAGGAAGGACATACAGCACATGCGACAGAAGAAGAAGCTGAAGCAAGAACGGTACAGATGTTAAATATGTATGCAGATTTCTGTGAGCAGTATCTGGCAATTCCAGTTGTAAAAGGACAGAAGACAGAGAAAGAGAAATTCGCAGGTGCACATTCCACATATACGATTGAAGCATTAATGCACGATGGAAAAGCATTACAGTCTGGAACAAGCCATAACTTTGGTGATGGATTTGCGAAAGCATTTGATATTCAGTATACAGATAAAGATAATAAACTTCAGTATGTACATCAGACATCATGGGGAATGTCTACACGTATCATCGGAGCGATCATCATGGTTCACGGAGATGATTCAGGTCTTGTACTACCACCAAGAATCGCACCAGTACAGACAATGATCGTACCGATCATGCAGAAGAAAGAAGGAGTGCTTGATAAAGCAGAAGAGATCAGAAAGAGACTTGCTTCTTCTTACAAAGTAAAAGTTGATGATTCTGATAAGAGCCCAGGATGGAAATTCAGTGAACAGGAAGTACGCGGAATTCCTACAAGAATCGAGATCGGACCAAAAGATATCGAGAAGAATCAGGCGGTGATCGTTCGTCGTGATACAAGAGAGAAGATCATTGTATCTTTAGATGAGATCGAGACAAAACTTGGTGAAGTATTAGAACAGATGCAGAACGATATGCTTGAGAGAGCAAAGAAACATCTGGAAGAACATACAGTAGAGGCTAGAAACTGGGATGAATTCAAAGCCCACATCGAGAAACAGGATGGTTTCGTAAAAGCAATGTGGTGTGGAGAAACAGAATGTGAAGAAGCGATCAAAGACGAGACAACAGCTACAACAAGATGTATGCCATTTGAGCAGGAACATTTAAGTGACGTATGTGTTCACTGTGGAAAACCTGCGAAGAAGATGGTTTACTTTGGAAAAGCTTACTAAGAGTATAATGATAACAATTGCCGGGGATTATGAAGATACATTTCCGGCAATTCTTCCGTTTGCGAGATACATTTGTAAGAATAGTAAATAAATATGAGAAGCAGATATAAGAACAAAGAAAAGGAGAGGTGATAGGATGAAGATCAAGATGCCCGCACAGGCAGCAAAGGTAATACAGACATTAGTACAACATGGATTTGAGGCATATATCGTTGGGGGCTGCGTCAGAGATTCCATACTAGGAAGAACTCCGGGTGACTGGGATATCACAACATCAGCTTCACCTCAGGAAGTTAAAGAAATCTTCGATCATACGGTAGATACAGGAATCGAACATGGAACAGTTACGGTTCTTATGAATCATGAACCATACGAAGTAACAACCTATCGTGTCGATGGCAAATACGAAGATCACAGACGTCCCAATGAAGTGCATTTTACAAAGTCATTAAGAGAAGATCTGTTACGAAGAGATTTCACGATCAATGCGATGGCATATAATGACAATGAGGGGATCATTGACATGTATGATGGTATGACAGACCTTAAGAATCAAACGATCCGCTGTGTCGGGGAAGCAAAGAAACGATTTGATGAAGATGCATTGAGAATTTTAAGAGCCCTAAGATTTCAGGCTCAATTAGGATTTCAGATCGAAGAAGAAACCGAAGAAGCAATTAAAAACCAGGCAAAATTCCTAAAAGATATCAGTGCTGAGCGAATTCAGGTAGAACTTGAGAAACTGATCACATCGGCACATCCAGAAGTATTGGTCAATGCATATAAACTAGGTGTGACGAAGATCATTTTCCCAGAGTTTGATATTATGATGGAAACACCGCAGAATAATCCGCATCACAAATATAATGTCGGAATCCATACGATCGAAGCAATGAAACAGATCGAAGCAGAACATATTTACCGGTGGACAATGTTGCTTCATGATGTGGGAAAACCAACAGCGAGAGTTGAAGGTCCAGATAAAGATCATTTTAAAATGCATCCAGTGATCGGAGAAGAGATGGCAAGGAAGATTCTCCGAAGATTAAAGTTTGACAACCAGACGATCAAGCAGGTAACAACTCTTGTCAGATGGCATGACCGAAGATTTGCTTCAATAGAAGAAGTCAATAAGAAAACAGTCAGACGATGGGTCAGCCAGTTAACCCCAGAATTGTTTACAAGACTGATGGAGGTTCAGAAAGCAGATATCAGTGCACAAAGTGATTATCAGAGAGATAAGAAAGAACAAGTATTACAAGAAACAAAGAAATTATTCGAAGAAATCATCGAAGAGAAAAACTGCCTTTCCATCAAAGAATTAAAGATCAATGGAAAAGACTTGATGGATATGGGAGTTCCACAGGGAAAAGAAATCGGTCAAATTTTATCTTGGCTATTAGATCAGGTATTAGAAGATCCACAGTTAAATGAATGTGAAACATTAACGCGGATGGCAGAAGAAAAGAGGGATGCGAAATGATCTTGTTATGGATACCAGTCTTAATCTTTGCATACATCAAGATGATCGATCCGGGAAAGAAAAGAAAACATCCTGTGCTAAATGTAAAATACTATGCACACAGAGGATTCCATGGAGAAGAGGGAATTCCAGAAAATTCCATGGCAGCTTTCAAGAAAGCAAAGGGATCAGGCTATGGGATAGAATTAGATGTTCAGCTGACCAAAGACGGTGTAATGGTAGTTCACCATGACTATGATCTTAAGAGAACATGTGGAGTAAATAAAAAGATCACAGATCTTACTTATCGTGAATTATGCAGATATCGTTTGATGGGAACGAGAGAAAGAATTCCAAGATTTGCAGAAGTTTTAAGAGAAGTTGATGGCAAAGTACCATTATTAGTAGAATTAAAAATGGAAACATGCAACCGTAAATTATGCAAGAAAGTTGCAAAAGCTTTAGATCAATATAAAGGATTATATTGTATGGAATGTTTTCATCCGTATGCTCTGTATTGGTTTAAGAAAAACCGTCCAGAAGTGATCCGTGGACAGTTAAGTGAGCAGTTTTTGAAAGAAAAAGAAGAAGGGACGCTTACTCGCAAAATCGGTTATTTTATTGTGAAGAATTTATTGACAAATTTTATTACAAAACCAGATTTTATAGCCTATCACTATAAATATAAAGACTGTCTTCCACTCAAGATCTGCCGCAGATTTTACAAGATTCCAATTTACGGATGGACATTTCGTGATAAAAAAGCATATAAAGAGAATGAACCTTATTTTGAAGGATTTATTTTTGAAAAATTTGTGCTATAATCAAATGATAATGATGAAATACTTTTTATGATGATAAAGGAGTTTAAATCAATGAAAAAGAATGTAGTAGTGATCTTTGGAGGAGATTCCTCTGAACATGATGTTTCATGTTTGTCAGCAACAACAGTCATCAAGAACATGGACACTGAAAAATATAATGTGATCTTAGTTGGTATCACAAAAGAAGGAAGATGGTTATTAGTAGATAGTGTTAAAGATATCGAAGATGGAAGTTGGAGAGAAGGAGAAGTGAAAGCATTTATTTCTCCTGATACAACAACTCGTTCTTTAGTGATCCTTGCAGAAGGTACATATAAACTTCAGAAAGTTGATGTGATCTTCCCAGTTCTTCATGGGATGAATGGTGAAGATGGAACCGTTCAGGGATTGTTTGAATTGTCTAAAATTCCATATGTTGGATGTGGTGTATTGGCATCAGCAGTTTCAATGGATAAAGTATACACAAAGATCATTGTCGATCATATTGGAATCGATCAGGCAAAGTTTGTTCATGTCAGAGAAAGCGATTTTGAACATTTAGAAGAAGCAATGGATCGTGTGGAAAAGGAAATTCCATATCCGATCTTCGTAAAACCATCTTGTGCAGGATCTTCTAAGGGAGTTTCCAAAGCAGAGAATAGAAAAGAATTAGAAGCGGCATTATACGAAGCAGTGAAACATGACCGTAATATCCTTTGTGAGGAAACAATTGTCGGAAGAGAAGTGGAATGTGCGGTGTTAGGTGACAGAACACAGGTGAAGAGTACATGTGTTGGAGAGATCCTTGCGGCCGAAGAAGCGGCATTCTATGATTTTGATGCAAAATACAACAATGCAGAGTCTAAAACGGTTGTTGATCCAGAGATGCCAGAAGAATCTAAACGCAAGATCAAAGAAGATGCAGAAGCAATCTTTAGAGCTGTTGACGGATTTGGATTATCAAGGGTTGACTTCTTCTTAGAAGAATCAGGAAGAGTTGTATTTAACGAGATCAACACATTGCCAGGATTCACATCGATCAGTATGTATCCAATGTTATGGAAAGCATGCGGACTTGATATTCCTGAGTTACTTGATACATTGATCGATCAGGCAATGACAAGATATCGTTAGGAGGAATTTGATATGAATGCACCAATCGGGGTGTTTGATTCTGGAGTTGGCGGACTCACTGTTGCAAGAGAGATCATGCGTCAGCTCCCGGAAGAAAGTATGATATATTTTGGGGATACTGCACGTGTACCTTATGGAACGAAGTCCAAAGATACGATCGTGCGCTATTCCAGACAGATCGTCAATTTTCTGTTGAGTAAGGGTGTTAAAGCAGTGGTCATCGCCTGTAATACAGCGAGTGCGCTCGCCTTAGCTGATTTACAGGAACTTTATAATGTGCCGATCATCGGTATGGTACAGCCAGGTGCGATCGCAGCAATGAATGCGACGAAGAATAAGAATATCGGGATCATTGGGACAAATGCAACGATCAAGAGTGGACAGTATGGCCAATATTTAAGGAAACTAGATCCATCTGTAACTGTCGTTACAAAAGCATGTCCATTATTTGTTCCGCTAGTAGAAGAAGGACTGATCGATGACCGTATTACAGAAGATATGGTATCCAGATATTTAAGAGAATTTAAGCAGTATGATATTGATTCTCTGATCCTTGGATGCACGCATTATCCATTGTTGATCAATCCGATCCAGCGATTTGTAGGGGATAAGGTCACACTTGTAAACCCTGCCTATGAAGTTGCGAAGACTTTAAAGCAGATGCTCGCACAGAGAGATATGGCGGCATCAGAAGATCATACTGCGAAGTATGAATATTATGTCAGTGATATGGCGGATCAGTTTTTATCATTTGCCGACAAAGTACTTCCATGCCGTGTGGATCAGGTACAGCCGGTAGATATTGAGAATTATTAGGAAGTGAAGATAAGATGACAAAAGATATATTAATTAATATTTCAGGACTTCAGATGGATGTAGATCCAAATGATCCGATCGAGATGATGACGACAGGTGCCTATTACCTGAGAAATGGAAAACATTATATTTTATACGATGAACTTTCTGAAGACAACGAGGTCGTAAAAAATGTCATAAAGATCGGACCAAAGAGTGTGGAACTTACAAGAAAAGGCGGACAGTCTTCTCATATGGTCTTTGAAGAGGGAAAAGAAAACCTCTCTTACTATGATACACCATTTGGAAGTCTTTTGATGGGAGTCAATACAAGCAATATTGACTGGATCGAAGAAGAAGAACAGATGCATCTTAAAGTGGATTATGATCTGAGTATGAACTCTGATCACGTTTCAAAATGTAAGATAGATGTGAATATCCGGCCGAATGGAGAATAAACATGGAGCAGAATGAAAAAGGTTTGATGCAGTGGGAGAAGGATTTTTTGATCTCGATCACGATCCTGATCATTGCGACCATCATTGCGCATATTTTTTTCTATCAGACAGCTCACAACATTAATGTGCCAATGATTTATACATTGGCAACTTTTTTTATCTCAAGATATACAAAAGGATATGGATGGGGAATTGTTTCTTCACTGTTAAGCGTTATTTTTATTAATTGGAGATTTACGTTTCCATATTTTAAGATTAATTTCATGATTGACGGATATCCGATGACATTTCTTGGAATTTTAGTGATCGCAATCATCACGAATATGACAACAACAAGCTTAAACCGAGAGAAAGAAGCAGCTGTCAAGAGAGAGAAAGAACTTGCAAAATTAAATGAATATAACAAGCAGATCAATGAGCTTCAGATTGAGAAAGAAAAGGAGAAGATGCGCTCAAATTTATTAAGAGCGATCTCACATGATCTTAGGACTCCGCTGACTGGAATGATCGGGGCAAGTTCGACATATTTAGAAGCCAAAGACCAGCTGGATGAAGATGCAAAAGATCAGCTTGTCATGGGAATCAAAGAAGATGCAAACTGGTTGTTAAACATGGTGGAAAACCTGCTTAGTATCACGAGAATCCAGAGCAATGGAAGTGACACACAGCCACATGTAAAGAAAGTACCGGAACCTCTCGAAGAAGTTGTAGCAGAAGCAATCCAGCGTTATCAGAAGCGCTATCCGGACAGTGAATTAAAGGTAAAGATTCCAGAAGATTTTTTAATGGTTCCAATGGATCCGACTTTGATCGAGCAGGTAATTATGAACCTTTTGGAAAATGCATGGGTACATTCTGGAAGTGATGCACCTATTGAACTTGATATCAAAGAAGAAGGTAACAAAGTTGTATTCTATATCCGTGACCACGGAAATGGTATCGCACCAGAGCGCTTGGATCAATTGTTTGACGGCTGTGCAGGTGCATTAGACCATGAAAGCCGTAAGGGCATGGGTATCGGATTAAGTATCTGTAAATCAATCGTTATGGCACATCAAGGTGATGTCTATGCAAGAAACTATGAGGATGGAGCAGAGTTTAGTTTTAGTCTGCCAATGGATGAAAAAGAATTGACGGAGGAAAAGGAACTATGACAGAGATAAAATTTAATGTATTGATTGCTGAAGATGAAGAAAACATCGGCAATTTTATATCAACGATCTTAAAAACCAATGGCTACAAACCAATCATAGCAACTACAGGAAATCAGGCGATCCAGTGTGCGGAATCATACTGTCCGGATGTAATCTTATTAGACCTTGGACTACCGGATATGGATGGAATCGATGTGATCTCCGAGATCAGAAAATGGGCAGTTACTCCGATCATCGTGATTTCTGCAAGGAACAGAGAATCAGAGAAAGTAAAAGCCCTGGATGCCGGAGCAGATGACTATATCACCAAACCATTTGGCAATCAGGAACTGCTTGCTAGAATCCGTACTGCCCTAAGACATAGAAGACAGCCAATGGGAGCAGAGACGAAGACACCAATGTATCATGCAGGTCAGTTAAAGATTGATTTTGATAAGCGAAGAGTCTTTCTTGGAGAAGAAGAAATCCGTCTTACACAGATTGAATATAAACTGGTATCCCTTCTTGCAGAGAATGCAGGAAAGGTTATTACATATGAGTCTATCATCAAAGATATCTGGGGACCTCATGCAGATACGAACAATAGGATTTTGCGAGTAAATATGGCAAATATCCGCCGCAAGATTGAGAAAAATCCAGCAGTTCCAAAGTATGTTTTTACAGAAGTCGGAGTCGGATACCGTATGCTTGAGAACGAATTAAATAGTTAAGATTGTGCTAAAAAATATACATTCTTTGCATAAAAATGCTAAAAATATTATTGACAAATAAAAATAAGGCGTTTATAATTCCAACCATAACAAAGGCGTTATGAGATGACACAGATCATTCTTCATAACGCCTTTTCTTTTTATCAAGAAGGATTTCTAAAAACCTTCAATCAATTCATTGAGTAAAGACACGCGCGTTTCTCCTGAATGAAAAAACAAAAACTTTCGAAATGGGAGGACAAAGATATGACAAAAGAAATTATGAACGCAGTAAATACCCAGATCTTTGGGGTATGGTTCCTGATCGGAGCCGCATTGGTATTCTGGATGCAGGCCGGATTTGCAATGGTTGAAGCCGGATTTACAAGAGCTAAGAATGCCGGAAACATTATCATGAAAAACCTGATGGACTTCTGTATTGGTACTTGTGTATTTATTCTGATCGGTTTCAGTTTATTACTCGGGGAAGATATGATCGGATTGATTGGAAAACCTGGATTTGACATTTTTACATCTTATGCAAATTTTGACTGGTCCAGTTTTGTATTCAACTTAGTATTCTGTGCAACAACAGCAACGATCGTATCCGGAGCCATGGCAGAGAGAACAAAATTCTTATCTTACTGTATTTATTCTGCAGTAATCTCTGCACTGATCTATCCAATTGAAGCACATTGGATCTGGGGTGGTGGATGGTTATCTCAGATGGGATTCCATGATTTCGCAGGATCTTGTGCAATTCATATGGTTGGTGGATTATCCGCACTGATCGGAGCAAAATTCTTAGGGCCACGTATTGGTAAATTCACAAAAGATAAAGATGGAAATATTACAAAAGTAAATGCATTCCCAGGACACAATATTCCACTTGGAGCATTAGGAGTATTTATCTTATGGCTTGGCTGGTATGGATTCAACGGTGCAGCAGCAACATCTGTTGAACAGTTAGGATCTATCTTCGTAACAACAACAATTTCACCAGCAGTCGCAACAGTTGTTTGTATGGTATTTACATGGGTAAAATATGGAAAACCTGATGTATCAATGTCATTAAATGCATCTCTTGCAGGACTTGTAGCGATCACAGCACCATGTGATGTCACAGATGCTTTTGGAGCAATTGTGATCGGAGCAGTTTCTGGATTACTTGTTTGTTTTGGAGTATGGTTATTAGATTATAAATTAAGAATTGATGACCCAGTTGGAGCCGTAGCAGTTCATTTTATGAACGGTTTATGGGGAACATTAGCAACAGGATTATTTGCAACAAAAACTGCACCAGGAAGTGAATTAAATGGACTTTTCTATGGTGGTGGATTTGGATTATTAAAGATTCAGATCATCGGTATTGTTTGTGTCTGCGCTTGGACAGCCGTGACGATCAGTTTAACATTTACAATTATCAAAGCAACGATTGGTCTTCGTGTAACAGAAGAAGAAGAGATCATCGGTCTGGATGGACCAGAACATGGTTTAACATCAGCATATGCTGGATTCAGTATGATGGATATTTCTAACACAATGATCATGGAAGAAAATGCAAATACTGTTCTTGGAGAAGAAGATTACGAAAGAGCTTCTAAAGTACAGAAAGCAGCAGCTGTACAGGTCAGCAAAGCTCCAGATTTTGTACCTACAGGAATGTATAAAGTTGTTATTATCGCAAAATTAACAAGATACGACAAGTTAAGAAAAGCAATGAACGATGTTGGTGTAACTGGTATGACAGTCACTCAGGTTATGGGCTGCGGTATCCAGAAAGGTGCCGGAGAACGTTACAGAGGTGCTGAAGTCGATGCAACATTACTTCCAAAAGTTAAAGTTGAAGTTATCGTAGGAAATATCCCAGTAGAAAACATTATTGAAGCTGCGAAGAAAGCTCTTTACACAGGTCATATCGGAGATGGTAAGATCTTTGTATACAACGTAGATAAAGTTATTAAAATCCGTACAGGAGAAGAAAATCTTGCAGCATTAGCAGACGTTGAATAAGAATTAAATTTAAATTGTATGAGTTGAAGGTCATCGAGTATTTAGAGAAAAAATGAAAGATAGCATGTGAGCAACACGAATTCCATTGACGGAGTTTTGACAGAACGCTTATCCGCTGGATCTCCTGCGATAACTCGCGTTCAAAGGTACTGAAACCAGTAGTCTTTGACGCTCAAACAATCGCCCGATCCAGCTGCGATTCTATCAAAACTCCTATGGAATTCGATCGTTGCTCACATGCTATCTTTCATTTTTTCTCTAAATACCTGAAGACTTTCAATCATAAAATTAAGAAAATTCAAGCTGATGGATATATGTTAAACATTATTGGTTTTCAATTTTTGTAGTGATAGACAGGTGTTTATTATAAATGCTAATATAGTAAAACATTCACCCCCACCAATAACTCCAGTTCATCAAACTACCCTACAAATCGGTACTGTAAAAGTTCTTTTACCTTCTGTTAACGAATACAAAAATTATTAACCAATACCGTTTAACATACACATTGTGTAGTGATTTGAATAGCGTTCCGTTGTATGAGTCAGAAAGAACATGAGAAGAAATATTTATAAGAATCAAGGGAGACAACATGAGCACTTTTTGAATGCGTTTTTTACAAATTCGCAGCGTCCTGTGGTCGATTGTTTGAACGTAGCTGCGGGCATTTTGGCTCGCAGCAAGTGAGTTATCGAAGGAACAGGCGCGGATTAGCGATTTGTAAAAAACGCTTTCAAAAATGCGGAGTGTCTCCCTTGATTCTTATAAATATTTCTTCTCATGTTCTTTCTGACTCATACATGCAACACTATTACAAATCACAATTGTCTTGATAAAAATACATAAATAAATCTTGCATTTTAAAACACCTTTTGTTACTATAAACGTGACGAAGGAGTCAAAGCATAAAGAAAAGTGTGCTTTGGCTCCTTTTTTATTAGCTAGAATTAGTTAATAAAAACATTCTCTCGAGAGATTTTCAATAATGTCAGAACCAGCTACTCTGACGAGCATAGAAGCATAGTTGAAAATGAGAATGGAGGAATATACTATGAACGCAGGAGATACAGCATTTATTCTGCTATGTGCAGCATTTGTATTTATTATGACACCAGGCCTTGCATTTTTCTATGGAGGAATGGTACGAAGGAAAAACGTTGGGAACACGATGATGCAGTGTGTATTTATCATGGGAGTTTCCGTGATCATGTGGGTACTTGTTGGATATGCACTATCTTTCGGTGGAAACCATGCAGGGATCATTGGAGGAGCAAAATGGTTTGGCTTTAACGGAGTTGGAATGAAACCAGGACCATATGCAGATACGATTCCAAACCTTGCATTTGCAGCATTTCAGATGATGTTTGCAATGATCACACCAGCACTGATCACAGGATCTGTTGCAGGAAGAATGAAATTTAAAGCATTAGTTCTTTTTATTATCTTATGGTCATTGATCGTGTACTACCCAATGGCACATATGGTATGGGGAGAAGGAGGATTCTTAGCAGAGATCGGATCTGTCGATTTCGCAGGAGGAAATGTCGTTCATATCACATCAGGGGTCAGCGGTCTGGTATTAGCTTTAACACTTGGAAAACGTCGTGGATATGACCAGGGAGTCTACCACGTACATAATACACCATTTGTATTTTTAGGAGCTGCACTGTTATGGTTTGGATGGTACGGATTCAATGCAGGAAGTGCTCTTGCAGCAAATGGACTTGCAGCACATGCATTTATGACAACATGTGTTTCAGCAGCCGCAGCTCTTGTTTCATGGATGTTGATCGAAGTATTTTCAGAAGGAAAAACAACTTTAGTCGGAGCTTCCACAGGATTAGTTATCGGACTGGTAGCAATCACACCGGGAGCCGGATTTGTTCCAATGTGGGCAGCAGTGATCTGTGGATTATTAGTAAGCCCAATCTGCTACTTCGGTGTAAAACTGATCAAAGGAAAATTAAAGATTGATGATGCATTGGATGCATTTGGATGTCACGGAATCGGTGGTATCTGGGGTGGTATCGCAACAGGATTATTTGGAATGACATCCATCAATGGAGTCGCAAAATGGAATGGATTAGTGTTTGGAGAAACAAGATTGTTTGTAGCACAGATCATAGGGATTCTTGTATCTATCGCAGTTGCAGTAGTCGGAAGCCTGATCTGTATTGCGATTGTCCGTATCTTTACTCCATTAAGAGTTGAAGAAAGAGCCGAGAAAGTCGGATTGGATGTATCAGAACACGGAGAGAATGCTTACCCAAGTTTTAATGGTTTAGATTAAAAGAGGTGAAAATATATGTTGATCAAAATTAATGCAATCGTTCGAGAAGAGAAATTCGAAGATGTCAAAGAAGCTTTAAACAAAATCGGAGTTAATGGAATCACAGTATCACAGGTTATGGGATGCGGAGCACAGAAAGGTTTTACAGAAGTTATCCGTGGAACAAAAGTTGATATGATGATGCGTCCAAAGATTAAATTTGAGATCGTCGTATCTTCTGAAGAATGGGAAAGAAAAACGATCGAAGCTATTCAGAAATCTGCATTTACAGGAGAAGTTGGTGACGGGAAGATTTTCAGTTACGAAGTAAGAAATGTAGTTAAGATCCGTACCGGAGAACGTGATGTAGATGCATTACAGGATTAGTTCTTAAAATATCTACTATTATATAGAAGAAACAGGTGATTTTTGTGGAAAAAAATAAAAATCACCTGTTTTATTGTGTATAAAATTATAAAATATAATAAGAAAGATTCATTTCTTGTAATGTGATAAAATTCGTGATAAGATGATAGCCAATCAGAGAAATAATTTTGACATTAGGAAGAGAAACATATTATATAGAAGAAAGAAGACAAGGAAAGAATGAAATTAGTAACACTAGTATCAAATAATGTAGGAGTTGATACGTATCTGGAATTAAGAAAAGCGGTCAACTTTAAACCATTATCAAGAACACAGGCGAGGAAAGCCTTAGACAACAGTTTGTATATCGTCTGCGCATACATTGATGCCAAGATCGTTGGAATGGGACGACTTGTAGGTGACGGGGCGGTCATTTGTTACATTCAGGATTTAATGATTCATCCAGATTATCAGCATTATGGAATCGGAAGTGCAATCATAGAAGATCTGATCGAGTATGTAGAGAATCTTTGTGAAGAAGGAACCGAGATCATGTTGGATCTGATGTGTGCGATCGGAAGAGAACCATTTTATCACAAACATGAATTTATTTCTCGTCCAACGGACAAATTAGGACCTGGAATGATTCGCTATATTAGAAAGTAGAGGAAAAAATATGGAAGATAAGAGATACGATCCGTATACTGGATACGAGATTAAAGATGAAGATCCAACACAAGAATATCATACACAAGATGATGATCCATATAGACGATATCGTTACGAAGATGATCACATAGAACAACCACAGCAGGAGCAGACAAGTGGAATTGCGATCGCAACAATGATCCTTGGAATCATAGCAGTTGTATGCATGGTCAGTTGTTGCTGCACGCCAATCGCAATTATTACTGGGATTGCAGCGGTCATTTGTTTTGCGGTGACACCAAAAGTCAGAGGAACAAGAGGAAATAAGGCGAAAGCAGGATTGATTTGTGGGATTATAGGCATCATTGGTTCTGTGATCTTGATCACAGTTTTTGTTGTGAATATTTTGCTTAGTTCGGATTTTCAGAATGAAATGAAAGAGTTTAATACACATTATGATACATATATCGATGAAAATGATGACTCTATATAAGATCATAAGAAGTATGCCATGCTTCTTTAAGGAAGTAACACATTTCTATTGTCCGGCATGCGGCGGTACAAGAAGTGTGATCGCACTGCTGCATTTGGATATTGAGAGAGCATTTTTATGTAATCCGACCGTTGTATATACCGGGGTTATATTTCTATGGTGTATTGCAGGATGGATGGTAAAGAAACTGACAGCCAGAGAGATGAAGAGCATGAAGCCGAGATTGTGGATGTTGATTTTGGGAGTGTGTATTTTCTTTGGATATGCGGTGATCAGAAATATACTGGTTTACCAGTTTGGATATGATTATTTGGGAGACCTCATTCATTACACAAAATTTAATTAAATATTTGTCACAGATCAAAAGTGCCATCTTTTTTGTAACAGAAAAAGATGGCACTTTTTAATGCTGCCAAAGTAAAAGGTCTATTGCTTGTACTTGTATAAGAACACATCGTATAATAAACATAAAGAAAGAGGTGCCATATGAAAGAATGGAAAGAATATTTATTTAAAGTCAATGGATTTGAAATGACAGCGGTCTATAACGAAGATACGATCCAGAAAGTTTTTCTTCCTTTATTAAAACAATTACAGCAGTTACAAAAAGAAAAAAAGGAACGGATCATTGTATTTATGGCAGCACCGCCGGCTGTTGGAAAGACAACATTATGTGAGTTTTTTGAATATTTATCAAAACAAGATCAAGAGTTTACAGACATTCAAGCATTAGGATTAGATGGATTTCATTATCACTCTGATTACATTAATTCTCATGATGCGATCGTGCTTGGAGAAAAAGTTCCAATGAAGCAGGTAAAAGGATGTCCGGAAACATATGACACAGAAAAATTAAGACAGAAACTTGAGAAGATAAAAATAGAAGATATTTTATGGCCGATTTATGATAGAAATCTTCACGACGTTGTGGAAGATCAGATTAAAGTTACCAAAGATATCATTTTGATCGAAGGGAACTGGTTACTATTAAAACAAGAACCATGGAAATCTATGCAGCAATACGCAGACTATAAAATCTTGATCCTGGCCGAGGAAGAGATGTTGAAAGAACGTCTGATCTCAAGAAAGGAAAAAGGAGGTCTCACAAGAGAAGAAGCTGTGACATGGTATCAAAACAGTGACAGTAAAAATGTGACAAGAGTTTTAAAAAATTCCTGCCGGAAACATTTGAATCTGCTGTTACAAGTGGAACAGGATAACGATTATTTGCAAGTAAAATAATGACCAAATTTTTGCAGGAAAACAGAAGATATTAGTAACAAGTGAAAGCTTGCAACCCACGTATAAATAGAGTATAATAAACTAGATGTGAAAAAGTTAACGAATTATATGGAGGACAAACTATGTTAGTATCAGCAAAAGAAATGTTAAACAAGGCAAAAGCCGGACATTACGCAGTTGGACAGTTCAACATCAACAACTTAGAATGGACAAAATCTATTTTATTAGCAGCAGAAGAGACAAGATCTCCAGTGATCCTTGGTGTTTCTGAAGGAGCAGGAAAATATATGACAGGATACAAAACTGTTGTAGGAATGGTTAACGGAATGTTAGAAGAATTAAACATTTCTGTACCAGTAGCTCTTCACTTAGACCACGGTTCTTATGAAGGATGCTACAAATGTATCGAAGCTGGATTCTCTTCTATCATGTTTGATGGATCTCACTATCCAATCGAAGAAAACATTGAAAAAACAAAAGAACTTGTAAAAGTTGCAAAAGGAAAAGGAATGTCTATCGAAGCTGAAGTTGGATCTATCGGTGGAGAAGAAGATGGAGTTATCGGTAGAGGTGAATGCGCAGATCCTAAAGAATGCAAATCAGTTGCAGATCTTGGAGTAACAATGCTTGCAGCAGGAATCGGAAACATCCACGGAAAATACCCAGAAAACTGGGAAGGATTAAGCTTCGAAACATTAGATGCAATTCAGCAGTTAACAGGAGATATGCCATTAGTATTACATGGTGGTACAGGAATCCCTGATGATATGATCAAAAAAGCAATCTCTCTTGGAGTAGCTAAGATCAACGTTAACACAGAATGCCAGATTGCATTTGCTGAAGCTACACGTAAATATATCGAAGATGGAAAAGACCTTGAAGGAAAAGGTTTCGACCCTCGTAAATTATTAGCACCAGGTGCTGAAGCTATTAAAGATATGGTAATTACAAAGATTAAATTATTCGGATCTGAAGGAAAAGCTGACGAATAAGATTTGCCATTTTTTGACGAAATTGAATATTGATGATGTAAATATCGATAAAGTAAGAACTCCACAGCGTATGCTGTGGAGTTCTTTATTAATCGTGCGCCCGGCGGCACACGTTTCTAACGGGTTAAAGTCCCGAATCCACCCGGTAGTGGGAAGGATATAGCCGAAGGCAAGGGTGTCCATCGTGAGGTGGAATCTGAAGGAAGCCGGATGTGGGAACAGACTAACCACGGGCAAATCTCCGGTCTGACGAACAGAAATTACATAGAAGGCCATGCATGAGGGTAAGACTGCTTTACAAGCCGAAGCCCGATAACTACACGGAATCATGTATGGTAAATGTAACGGATGGATGGAGAGAAAGAAACGTGTGGTACCCGGGGAGGTCTGTGCGGTATGCCTTGAAAGAGGTAACCATTGCATAAAGCAATGCTGAACGCACAGAAGTCAGCAGAGGTCATAGTAGCCGAGAGGTGAAGGACCGAATCAGTAGGAGTCTTGAGTATGACCGAGAAAGGAGGAATGACCGTCTATGGCAGAAAACATTGAAAACAATGGCTGTTCGCAAAGAGATAATGCGGAACATGAAGGGTATGTGAAAGCGTCTAGGTCATTCAATCGGATATGGAAAGAAAGAGACAGTGCACAGCCGAGACTTTTGGAAGCGATACTGTATAAAGACAACTTTAACAGAGCGTATAAGAGAGTTAAGGCAAACAAGGGAGCGCCGGGAATTGATGGCATGACCATTGAAGAGGCTCTTCCATATCTAAAGGAACATCAACAAGAGATAACTGACCGCATTTATCGTGGAAAGTATACTCCGTCTCCAGTAAGACGAGTTGAGATTCCCAAACCAGAGGGTGGTGTGCGAAAGCTTGGCATACCAACGGTGATAGACCGTACAATCCAACAGGCAATCACGCAAGAGTTAGTGCCAATCTATGAACCGCTGTTTGCAGATGGTAGCTTTGGCTATCGTCCGGGCAGAAGTGCGAAGGACGCAATACAAAAAGTGAAAGAGTATGCAGAACAAGGATACACATATGCAGTATCCTTAGATTTATCAAAATACTTCGACACACTGAACCATGAAATTCTCCTTAACTTACTCCGTAAGAATGTAAAGGACGAACGGGTGGTGCAGTTGATTAAGCGATATCTGAAAAGCGGGGTAATGGAGAACGGAGTAGTCATGGAAACAGAGGAAGGTTCGCCACAAGGAGGAAATCTATCCCCACTACTGGCGAATATCTATCTCAATGAGTTTGACCAGGAGTTTTTGAAGAGAGGAGTCCCATGCGTCAGATATGCAGATGACATCGTGCTCCTTGCGAAGAGCAAACGGGCATCGGAGAGACTTCTGGAAAGCAGTACGAAATATCTTGAAAAGAAGCTGAAACTCACAGTGAACAGAGAGAAAAGCCGTACTGTCAGCGTGTTTGCAATCCGAAATTTTAAGTATCTTGGCTTTGCATTGGGAAGGAACAGAAACGGTATCTACGTTCGCGTTCATCCAAAATCATGGAAGAAGTTTAAGTCGAGACTGAAAGAGTTATCTTCCCGTAAGTCAGTACAGTCAATCAAACCAAGCCTTGAGAAAATCAAGGTATATGCAAGAGGATGGCTGAACTATTACGGAATAGCAAGCATGAAGAACAACATGGAAGACATCAACGGATGGCTCTATCACAGAATACGCATGTGTATATGGAAACAGTGGAAACTTCCAAGAACAAAGAAAAGAAATCTGATAAAGATGGGAGTACACGAATACTATGCGAACATGGCAGCAAACTGCCGAAGAGGACACTGGTATTGTGCGAATCTGACAACGGTTAAGAAAGCCATGACAAAAGAAAGACTGATAAATGGTGGCTTTTATGATTTAGCCACAGCCTATCAGTCTGTGCACATCAACTATTGAAACCGCCGTGTACCGAACGGTATGCACGGTGGTGTGAGAGGACGGGAGTTAATCACTCCCTCCTACTCGATTTCAGTTTTATCAGGTGAGATGTAGATTTTGTAGATTTCTTCAGTTGTTAGATTAATATTCTGCGAAATGCATTCGTAAAGTGATTGAATGTTGTCAGGTTCTTCTTCCAGTTCGTCAGCAATTTGAATGAAAGATTTTGATTTCTGGATTTTCTTTTTTATTAGTTGAATTAATCGGAAGGTTTCTCCTTCAGCACGCCCCTCAGCACGTCCTTCGGCTAGCCCTTCAGCACGTGCTTTTCGCTTCTCAAGAATCTTTTCTTCCCATTCCTGCATATATTTCACTCCAATCTCTTCGCTGGATTTCACAATATTGACGTGATTCTTAATTTCCTGAAGGCGTGAAGTAGAGCAAGATATTTCTTCAGTAGTATGTTCCATATAGTAAAGAAGCTCCTTTAATTCAGGACTAATATCTTCTGAATTTTTACCATGTGTATTTAGAAAAATTCGCGTAGCACCATCTTCTAATGGCTGACCAGTTTCAGCACAAGTCATTTGAAAAGTATATTGATATAATCCTCTTCCAAACAGATCGAAAGGTGCAATGATAATAGAATAACAGTCTTTCATATTCGAAAAATCTACTTCTCCAGGATCTAATAATTTGGAGTCAATCAGAGCCTGATAAAAACGACTTCTATGAGGAAGATTTTTCGTATTTTCTTTTTGAGCTTCTACATTATAAACAGCATCGGTTTCATCCTCTGCCCATACGTCAAGTCGCACTTGCCGTTTTAGAGGCGAAGTTCGATTTTCATGTTCAGATTGTGGACGGCCTTTGATGGAGATATCTTCTCCAAGAATAATAGATAATATATTCTCAAATGTCTTAGGATCCTCCATAACTTCAGCAAATAAAAAGCGGTCAAGTAAAGTTAAATCTTGCAGCGATTTTTTATTTTTACTCATAAGTTTCTCCTTTCATTGTATTAGAAAATACAGAGAGTGGCAAGCACTATTAGATAAGAAAATAAATTAATTGATACATAAACTCATGATATGATAAATATTTGATTGGCAAACAGACGAAAGAAGAAACTCTAACATACTGTAAAATATTTACATGGAATATATTAACAATTATAATGAAAAATGTCAATATAAAAATATAAGGATTCATAATAAACTCAAGAAAAATTCTCAGAATGTCAAGGAAACCTTGACATTCTTTTTTAATTCGACTATAGTAGTCCTAGATAGGAACACGAGGTGAAAGTGATGGATAATGTAGAGCGTCTGATGGAATTTGGACTCACAAGACACGAAGCCAGTCTTTATATTTTACTGACACTGGAAGGAAGCCTTAACGGATACGAGGCAGCCAAACAAAGCGGGATTTCAAGATCGAACGCTTACAATGCACTGGCAGGCTTGGTAGACAAAGGCGCAGCCTATATACAAGAGGAAGATACAGTTCGTTACACGCCGGTAGCGATCGAAGAATTCTGCAGTAATAAGATTCGTCATTTGGAACAGAAGAAGACAGAGCTGATCGCGGAACTTCCGGGCAAACGCAAGAACGAAGGCGGATATCTGACGATCAAAGGTGAAGAACATATTTGCGATAAGATCATTGATATGCTGCTTTGTGCAGAAGAGCGTGCGTATATCTCTGTATACAATGAACGACTGGAGATGTTTCGGGAACACTTAGAGAAGATGGTAAGTGAAGGAAAGAAAGTCGTGATCATAACGAATGAACCATTTGATTTACAAGGAGCAACTGTTTATCTGACAGAATGTAAGAAAGAACAGATCCGATTGATCACGGATTCTAAAGACGTTTTAACAGGCGCGATCACAAATCGTTACGAAGCAACCAGCCTGTATTCCAGTAACAATAATCTGGTGGAAGTATTTAAAGATGCACTGGCCAATGAAATACAACTATTAAAAATGAAATAAATATACAAAAAGTATAGAAGAAAGGAACCAAACACCATGGCAAAAGTACCATTTGTAACAAAAGAACAGTTAGATGAAATCGTAAAAAAATATCCAACACCATTTCATTTATATGATGAAAAAGGAATCCGTGAAACAGCAAGAGGATTATACAAAGCATTTTCATGGAATAAAGGATTTAAAGAATATTTTGCTGTAAAAGCGACACCAAATCCAACAATCTTAAAGATTTTAAAAGAAGAAGGATGCGGAACAGACTGCTCATCTTTAACAGAACTTATGATGTCAGATCGTTGTGGATTCGATGGAAGCGAGATCATGTTCTCTTCTAACGATACACCAGCAGAAGAATTTATTCTGGCAAAACAGTTAGGTGCAACGATCAACTTAGATGACATTACACATATCGAATTCTTAAAAGAATGTGCCGGAATCCCAGAAAAGATTTCCTGCCGTTACAATCCAGGTGGAGTTTTCGCATTAGGAACAGATATCATGGATAACCCAGGAGATGCAAAATACGGAATGACAACAGAACAGATCTTTGAAGCTTTCAAACAGTTAAAAGAGCTCGGTGTCAAAGAATTCGGAATCCATTCTTTCCTTGCAAGTAACACAGTTACAAATGAATACTATCCAACACTTGCAAAACAGTTATTTGAATTAGCAGTTAAATTAAAAGAAGAAGTTGGAGTTCATATCGGATTTATCAACTTATCTGGTGGAGTCGGAATCCCTTACCTTCCAGATCAGGAAGGTAATGACATCGCTGTCATTGGTGAAGGTGTACACAAAGTATATGACGAAGTATTAGTACCAGCCGAAATGGGAGATGTGAAGATCTTTACCGAACTTGGACGTTACATGCTTGCACCAAACGGACATTTAGTAACAAAAGCAATCCATGAAAAACATACACATAAAGAATACATTGGTGTTGATGCATGTGCAGTCAACTTAATGAGACCTGCAATGTATGGGGCGTACCATCACATCACAGTTATGGGTAAAGAAAACGAACCAGCAGATCATGTATATGATATTACAGGATCTCTTTGTGAAAATAACGATAAATTTGCGATCGATCGTAAATTACCAAAGATCGACATGGGAGATCTGTTAGTGATTCATGATACAGGAGCACACGGATTTGCAATGGGATATAACTATAATGGTAAATTAAAATCTGCAGAAATCTTATTAAAAGAGGATGGAACAACAGAAATGATCCGTCGTGCAGAAACACCAGAAGATTATTTTGCAACGATCAAAGGATTTAATTTCTAAGAAAAATTAACAGATCAATATGAGATGTTCCAAAGCAGGGCAAGTATAGGAAATTCTATACTTGCCTTTTTCATATATTACGAGTAAATTATATACAAGAAACAAAATGATACACGGCAAAACAGCATTTCAAAAGACGAAAGGCATTTATAGACAGGAGAAATAACATGAATTTATTTGACATCGTAGGACCAGTGATGGTCGGACCGTCGAGCTCTCATACAGCAGGTGCTGTAAGGATCGGACAGGTATCAAGGCACCTGCTCGGAGAATCGGTAAAAGAAGCTAAAATACTATTACATGGATCATTTCTTGCAACAGGAAAAGGACATGGTACAGACAAAGCATTAGTGGCAGGATTACTTGGCATGGCAGCCGATGACATTCGGATTCCAGACAGTTTTGACATTGCAAAAGAATCAGGAGTGAAATTTGAGATTGGAAAGATTCAATTAAAAAATGCACATCCAAACAGTGTAAAATTATTACTTGTTGGAGAATCAGGAAGAAATCTTGAGATTGTAGCCTGTTCCTTAGGCGGTGGACGAATTAAGATCTGCACGATTGATGGACTGGAAGCAAACTTTAGCGGGGAGTATACAACATTAGTCGTACACAATGACGACCAGCCAGGACATGTAGCAGAAGTAACATCAATGCTTGCTCATAAATCGGTTAATATCGCAACGATGCAATTATACCGTGATCACAGAGGTGGAAGTGCAGTCATGGTCATTGAATGTGACAAAGAAATACCAGAAGAAGGTCTGAACTTTTTGGAACGTCTGGAAGGAATCCAGAAAGTTACATATCTTGCTAAGATGAAGGAGGACTAGAGTATGGGATTTGCATCCGTAGAAGAGATAGAAACGAGAGCAAAAGAACAGGAATGTCAATTATGGGAAACAATTTTACATGATGATATGACAGAACGACAGGTAGACCGCCTAGAGTCTATCGGGAAAATGAGCAGTATGTATCTTGCAATGAAAGATGCCAATGAAAGTTACGATAAAGACTTAAAGTCACAAAGCGGTCTTTCTGGCGGCGACGGTGAAAAGATGATGGAAGAGGTTAGAAAAATGCAGAATCTGACCGGTGAATTTGTCGGGACCGTCATGGCAAATGCTTTAAAAATGGGCGAATCAAATGCCTGTATGAAACGTATCGTAGCAGCACCGACAGCCGGAGCATGTGGGGTGCTTCCAGCAGTATTGATCACATATGAACAATTTCATAAAGTACCAGAAGCAAAGATGCTAGAAGGAATGTATATTGCGGCAGGAGTCGGACAAGTTATCGCAGAACGTGCCTGTATCGCAGGGGCACAAGGAGGATGTCAGGCAGAGATCGGTTCTGCCTCCTGTATGGCAGCAACAGCTATTACGTACATTCGTGGCGGCAGCACAAAGCAGATCTTTGATGCAGGAGCATTTGCCTTGAAATCATTATTGGGATTGGTATGTGATCCATTAGGTGGTTTGGTAGAAGTACCATGTATCAAGAGAAATGTCATTGGATCTGTCAATGCGATCACAGCCTCAGATATGGCAATGGCAGGCATTGAAAGCAAGGTTCCATTGGATGAAGTGATCGATGCAATGGCAGAAGTCGGAGACCTCTTGCCATGTTCTTTAAAGGAAACCAGTCAGGCAGGTCTTGCCCAGACAGAAACAGGCAAAAAATACATGCCGGAATCATAAAATATTTGTAAGTAAAGGAAGGAAAACAATGATAGAAGTATGTTGTGGAAGCTTCGAAGATGCCATGATGGCAAGCGAATGCGGAATCAAAAGAGTAGAATTAAACAGTGCATTAAGTTTAGGTGGATTAACACCATCTTTAGGAAGCTTGATCATGATCAAACAATACAGCGATATTGAGATCGTATCTATGGTAAGAGCCAGAGCAGGGGGATTCTGCTATACAAATTACCAGTATGAACAGATGCTTGAGAATCTTAAGCTACTATTAGCATATGGGACAGATGGAGTATCTTTCGGTTTCTTAAATGAAGACCGAACAATCGATAAGAACCGTTGTCAGGAATTCTTGGAAAATGTAAAAAATGAAGGACGCAAAGCAACATTCCATAGAGCATTTGACTGCACAAGAGATCCATATGAGGCAATCGAAACACTGATCGATCTAGGATTTGATCGATTACTGACAAGTGGACAGGAAGCAACCGCAGAAGAAGGAATTCATCTGTTAGCAGATCTTCAGAAAAAATATGGGAACCAGATCGAGATCATCGCAGGATGTGGAGTCAACGAAAACAACGCCCAGAAGATCATAGACAAAACAGGAATCAAACAATTACACAGCACATGCAGAGGCTGGGGAGTCGATGCGACTGGAATGGGAGAGAGAGTATCATTCCAGGTATCCGATGAAGATGGAGATCGGTACCGAAGTGTTTCTGTAGATAGAATTAAGAAATTTGTTCAAATTTGTGGATAAATTTTAATTTGCATAACGGAAATGTATCGAGTATTCATAAAAACATAAAAAAAGATAGAGGTACGAA
>OCHI01000868.1_pt1 | contig 26973 bp, 15 predicted proteins | sample 1538691 | NCBI WGS metagenome assembly OCHI01 (sample SAMN04571718, study PRJEB22368) | human gut metagenome | biome: human gut; material: stool | host: Homo sapiens | place: Luxembourg | collected 2012-09-21 | reverse complement strand
CCGTAACTATAACGGTCCTAAGGTAGCGAAATTCCTTGTCGGGTAAGTTCCGACCCGCACGAATGGTGTAATGATCTGGACACTGTCTCAACAACGCACCCGGCGAAATTGTAGTACCGGTGAAGATGCCGGTTACCCGCGGCAAGACGGAAAGACCCCATGGAGCTTTACTGTAACTTAATATTGGGTCTCGGTACTTTATGTACAGGATAGGCGGGAGACTTGGAAACTAGCACGCCAGTGTTAGCGGAGTCATCCTTGGGATACCGCTCTTAAGGTATTGAGATTCTAACCTGCAGCCTTGAATCAGGTTGGGGGACATTGTTAGGTGGGCAGTTTGACTGGGGCGGTCGCCTCCAAAAGAGTAACGGAGGCGTTCAAAGGTTGGCTCAGCATGGACGGAAACCATGCTTTAGAGTATAAACGCATAAGCCAGCCTAACTGCGAGACTGACGGGTCGAGCAGTAACGAAAGTTGGAGTTAGTGATCCGGCGGTATGTGAGTGGAAATGCCGTCGCTCAACGGATAAAAGCTACCCTGGGGATAACAGGCTGATCTCCCCCAAGAGTCCACATCGACGGGGAGGTTTGGCACCTCGATGTCGGCTCATCACATCCTGGGGCTGTATTCGGTCCCAAGGGTTCGGCTGTTCGCCGATTAAAGTGGTACGCGAGCTGGGTTCAGAACGTCGTGAGACAGTTCGGTCCCTATCTGTCGTGGGCGTAGGATATTTGAGGAGCGCTGTTCCTAGTACGAGAGGACCGGAATGGACGCACCGCTGGTGTATCGGTTGTCATGCCAATGGCACGGCCGAGCAGCTATGTGCGGATCGGATAAACGCTGAAAGCATCTAAGCGTGAAGCCGTCTCCAAGATAAGATATCCCACTGTTTACAGTTAAGACCCCTTGTAGACTACGAGGTTGATAGGTTGGATGTGTAAGTACAGTGATGTATTTAGCTAGCCAATACTAATAGGTCGAGGGCTTGACCTTGATAAGTAAGTATTATGTGTCAAGTGAGTTAATTAAGTTCCATAAATCAATATCTGTATTTAGTTTTCAGGGTATATATTAATATCCCCTATGAGCTATGCACCATTAGCTCAGTTGGTAGAGCACCTGACTCTTAATCAGGGTGTCCACGGTTCGAGCCCGTGATGGTGTACCATCAATGGCCCGTTGGTCAAGCGGTTAAGACATCGCCCTCTCACGGCGAAAACAGGAGTTCGATTCTCCTACGGGTCACCACATTGACCTTTAGGTTCCAACAGGTCATTTATCAAAATCAGTAGTGCTATCCATTACTGCATAGTCGGTGTTGATTACTTTGAGGGTCCACCCGTTCCCATCCCGAACACGGTAGTTAAGCTCAAACGTGCCGAAAATACTCGGAGGGCAGCCTCCCGGAAAAATAGGTAACGCCGACATTACCCTGTATCTTTTGATGCAGGGTTATATATTCCTCCATAGCTCAGTCGGTAGAGCGCATGACTGTTAATCATGATGTCACTGGTTCGAGCCCAGTTGGGGGAGCCACGAAAAGCAAGTCTTAATTGACTTGCTTTTTTGTTTTACAGTCCATAATATTTCCCTTAAATATAATTATTATTGCAATTCTTTTTGCTAATTGATATATTTATTTTAGAATAAACATGAAAAGAGTGAGTGTTATGGCAAAGAAAAAGCATACGAAAATAATCACTGAACCTGATGGCACAAAAGTTGAGCTTGACTATAGTTTTAAGGCATTTTGGGAAGCGACAATAAACAATCCCCCTTATGAAGCAGCGGCAAGTATCAGGCGCAGCCGCAATGCAAAGAAAATGGCTAAGAAGCGCAAAAGAAATCGCCGTAAGGCGAGAAATTTGGTTATTGCCCGACATTGCGGGAAGGCGTTAAATGAATTTGTATTTGGTAAATAGGGGCGAAATTTATGGCAGTAAAGAATGATTATGACCTTAACTTATTAACAATTTATTTAATGAGCAGGTCAAGAAAAGAAATCAAAATGTCGATTGATGAAATTGAAAGAATTGTTTGCGGTAAATTACCTGATTTTATGCATACTTATTCAGGCAGCTATCGCTTTTGGTATAATGATTATAATCGTAACCCGTCATATGCGCATTATTGGCTTGATGCAGGTTACTTTGCACAACCTGATTTTAATAATTCTGTTGTTTATTTTACTAAGTCAGTGGATAAATTCATTAAGCGAAAGACCGATTATAAAAAGCCTGCCGCTGTTAAAAAAGCTGATATAAATTTAGATACCGCATTAAATGCAATTAAAAAATATCATAACTCAGTAAATGGCAACTATACAAGGTACAAATCTTGGGAACACTGCTATAATGCTTTTAAAAAATATAGAAAAGATGAAAGCAAAACGGAATTATTATGCCTTCATTTAAGCTGTTACCTTGCGAGCTGGGGTATGCTTCGTAATTCGGGATTGATGAATTATGATTATTTTGTTCATAAACCTTTTATTGAGGAAATTTCAAAACCGAAATACGATGAATTATACAGTGATTTTTGTGATATTGATTCTATATTCCAAGTAGTAAAGGAAATTGAGAATAAATATCCGAATGATATCTCATTAACCGATACATTTAAAACGAAAATATTATTGGGCGTGTTCGGTTGTGCTCCTGCTTACGATAGATATTTCAAACAAGCGGTTAAAAAATATCAAATTTGTTCTTCTAATTTTAATGAACGTTCTATGGCTCAACTTTATTCATTTTATAATGATAATAAAGAGGCTTTTGAGAATTTGCGAAAGCAATTAGAAAGTAATGGGACGTCATATCCGCCTATGAAGCTGATGGATATGTGCTTTTGGCAAATCGGGATTGATTTAGAAAAAGAAAAAAGTTAATTTTGAAATAGATAACCCCCTGCTTCGGTATTAGCCAAACAGGGGGTTTTTAATATTTATTGTGTTTGTTGATTTTCTTCGGCAAAAGCACGATATTACATTCTAATTTTACAGAATGAATATGATTTTATTTAAACTTATAGCCTCTGCCCCAAATGGTTTTAATACAGTCGGTGTTTTCGTCTGCCTCCTTAATTTTGTCACGCAGGCGGTTGATATGGACTGTAAGGGTGGAGGTGTCGCCGAGGGAGTCATAACCCCAAACGCTTTCAAAAAGCTCTGCTTTTGAATAAATCGTGTTAGGGTGGGAGGCTAAAATATAAAGCACCTCAAATTCCTTTTTGGTAAGCGTGATTTCCTTATCGCCGACGAATGCCTCGCCCGTATTTTTGAAAAGCTTGATATTGTCACGTACAAGGATGTCCTTTTCCTGCTCGTTTTGGCTTGTAAGAGTTTTGTATCTGTTTATATGCGCCTTAATTCTTGCCACAAGCTCAGCAGGGGAGAACGGCTTAACAATATAATCATCCGCACCAAAACCGAGGCCCGAAATTTTGTCTATTTCTTCTCTTTTTGCGGTAACGAAAATAACGGGAGTGTTCTTTGTTTCTCTGATTTTTTTGCAAATATCAAAGCCGTTAATACCCGGAAGCATAACGTCAAGCAAAATTAAATCGTAATCGTTATTGAGCGCAAGCTCAAGACCGTCGTTTCCGTTTGTTGCACCCTGCGCCTCCATATTGCTTGCTTCAATATAATCCTTTTCAAGTTCGAGGATGTTCTCATCGTCTTCAACTATTAAAATCTTACTCAATATTATCTGTCCTTTCCTTAATTTTCGGCATTGAAATGAATATTGAAAGACCCTCTCCCTGCTTACTGCTTGCCCAAATTAATCCGCCGTGAAGTTCAACAATCTGCTTGCAAACAGCCAAGCCTAAACCGGAGCCTTGCGAAACCTTTGTTCTTGCAGGGTCTGTTCGATACATTGTATCAAAAATTTTAGTAAGGTTTTCTCTTTCAACGCCGGAGCCGTTATCTGTAAGTTCAATAATAACCGTGCGATCGTATTCGCTGACAATAAGACGAACCATACCCTGCCTGTCATCACGTGCATATTTTATTGAGTTCATAACAATGTTTCGGAAAACTCGTGCAAAAGCGTCGGTGTCAACACTTATCTGCGTGTTTTTGTTGACATTGCATTGAAGTGAAAAATCAAAATGGCTTCTTTCAAGCAGTTCTTTGATTTCTTCGGCGCCGTCGTCAATAAATTCTTTTAAATTAACGTTTACCCTGTTGAGCTTGTAGCTCTTCAGCTCATAACGTGAAATATTCAAAAGTTCGTTAAGTATTTTTTCCGTATCGTCAATTGAGGAGCAAATTCTGTCTATATATTTCTTTTGCTTCTCAGGCGTTGCGGCAATTCCGTCACGAAGCCCTTGCGCATAGCCTTTTGCCGAGGTAAGCGGAGTTCTTACGTCGTGTGCAATTCCGGCAATTAGCTCCTTGCGCTGTTCATCTGCTTTGTTTTGCTTTTCTATGGAATTTTTCAGCCTCAATCTCATTTGATTAAAACTTTCAACCGTTTGCCCAAGCTCGTTTTTGGATTTATAATCTATTTCATAATCAAGATTGCCCCGTGCGATTTCGTCAGCACCGTCGGCAATTTTTTTTATTGGATTAACTATTGTTTTAGACGTTATAAATGAAATAATCACTATTGCAAGAACAAAAACGGCAACAATGATTAAAGCAATTATGCCCGTTCTGCCAAGCAAAAGATTAGTAAATTCCTTTGCTGCATAGTGCGTGCTTGCGTTTTTAACCGTGTAGTTTTTGTTTACCGCCACTATCAAATATTTATCGGATTTTGAGTTGGCGTGTGTTACGATTACAAGACCGTTGTTTCCAAAATAATTCAGATTTTCGTTTTTGTTTACGTTGACTATCTCGTTAGCTTCTTTTAATATATCGCTTTTTGATGATGAATAAAACGGTTTTCCGTTTTTTTCGATATATATGCTTGAACCGAGACGCTCAATAGGAGAAATAAACTCGCTCAAGCTTTCGGTTTTTTTCTTATCGTTTTCATCCGATAAAAGTGAGTTTGAAATGCTGCTTATCGTTTGCGACCATTGAATTTGGTTTACGGTGGAGTATGAATTTGTAGTAACACTCGAAATGTTAAAATATGAGCCTGTGAAATATATAAGCAAAGGAGAAAAAGCGCCGATTAGAATAATAGGTATAAGTATACCCAAAATTGCCGTTAAAATAATCCTTGTGCTGATTTTTAAATTTTTAGAACTTCGATTTTTTTTCGGCTTTTCCTTTTTTGTTTTTTTACTGCTCAATTGTCCTCTCCGTTTCTCTTTGATTCCTGCAAAGCCTCAATAAGCCCGCCAAAATGAATTTCAGCAAAGCGATATGCCTCGTCTGCAATGTTAGACGATTCGTGAGTGACTTGGTATTTGATTATTCCGCAGGTGCCGGAAATTATGTATTGAAGCGAATATTCGCTTATTCCATCAATGTCTGAGCTGATAAGGTCAAGCGCACGTCGAATACCTTGCTGCAACTTTTGAGTAAGCAAATCAGAACCTGAACTTGAAAGCAAAACCCTGTAAGCCTCTCTGTCCTCTTCAATGGTTTTAATTCCCATTTTAATAACGCTTGCCGCACCGTAGATGTCAACCCTAAGTTTTCTTGTTTCACGCCTTAATTGCTTGCCTACGCCGATAAAAAGCTTAAACACAAGTTCGTCGCAAATCTTGTTGAGCAAATCAAACTTGTCGTTATAGTGCAAATAAAACGTGTTGCGGCTTATCATTGCACGCTCTGTGATGTCTTTAACCGATATATGGTCAAATCCCTTTTCCTCGATAAGCTCATAAAAAGCGTTTTTGATTGATTTTTGCGTTCTCTTAATTCTTAAATCTACTGTTCCGTCCCTTTTTGCCATTTTATTCTCCTTACCATTTAATTATTAGTCATGGTGTTCAATAACTAACTATTAAGTTTATTTTACCATTATTTAACACAACAATCAATAACTAATTGCTTATTTGTTTGACAATGTATTAACTATAAGATATTATAGATGTAATACAGTAATTTTTATAATTTCTTTATTTTTTCTTTGCCACTCTTTAGATTATATGATGTTTAATATAATCATCGGATGGGAATTATTTTATAACGGAGAATATGATATGCAAAATGTACTTGTTTGCGATGATGACGAGGCTATCCTCGAATCATTAAGGATTTATCTTGATAATGCAGGATTTAATGTTATTACGGCGGTTGACGGTCAGGATGCACTTGAAAAGGTGCAAAATAACGAAATTCACTGCGTTGTGCTTGATATTATGATGCCTCGCCTTGACGGACTTAAGGCAACGCTGAAGATTAGGGAAAAATATAATTTTCCTATTATTCTTCTTTCGGCAAAGAGTGAGGATACGGACAAAATTACAGGTCTTGGCTTCGGCGCAGACGATTATGTGACTAAGCCGTTTAATCCGCTCGAACTTGTTGCAAGGGTTAAATCGCAAATAAGACGTTATGTAAATCTCGGCAGTATGGTTGCTACCCCGACAAGGCTTGTAACGGGCGGTCTTGTGCTTGATACGGACGCTAAAAGTTTGTCTGTTGACGGCGAGGGCGTTAAGGTTACACCGATTGAGTATAAGATTATGGAATATCTTATGACAAATATGGGCAGGGTGCTTTCCTCCTCTCAAATTTATGAGGCGGTGTGGAACGAGCCGAGCTTTACAAGCGAAAAAACAGTGACCGTGCATATCCGTAATATCCGTGAAAAAATTGAAATTAATCCCAAAGAGCCGAAATATATAAAGGTGGTGTATGGTCTTGGATACAAATGTGAAAAAATTTAAGTATTCTTATTTAGGAAAATTATTGTGCATAATTCTTGCACTTATAACAGGTCTTTCGGCGATATTTTTAACTACTGCCGAGGTTTTGACTGTTATAAATAACAAAGTAAACGGCAATGATTATTCATATTATACTTTAAATACCAACGTCGAGTGTAGCATTGAGGAAAGCATAGCCAACGGAGTAAACAAGGTACATTTAGACCCAAAGGGGCTTGAAAAGCATCTTAATTCTCAAAAGACGAAGGCTTGCAAAACTGTTTATAATAAGGTAGTGAAACAGCTTAATTATTATCTTGATAAGCTAATTAATGATGGAGACGACATTGACCTAGAGTACAGCAAAACCTGTCCAATCAGCAATTTTGTAGATGTTGTTTCATATAGTGTAGACAGCGGAAATTATTATAAATATTTGGAACATTTGGATACCTGTTTAGACGAATTTTCATACGACAGTCCCGACGGCATAACTCTAAAAAATTATGAGAGTAAGCTTTATAAGGATATTGAAAAAAGTTATGATAATTACGTAAAAACTCAAATTTCTCAATATAAAAACGTTGAATATTGGGGTATTAAGGACGGCATTGAATACATAATCATAAAAAATAATAAGGTTGCTTATAAAACCTCGAATTTGTCCGTAAAAGAGATTATGGCAAAGCACGACAGCTTTAAGATTGAAAATGGAAAAATTTTCAGTGAGGAAATTCCCGAAAAAACTCTTAAAAGCATAATGCAAAGCTACAGTGCAAACTTTAAGGCAAAGGACTATTCCTTGTATGCTTATATAAACACCTCAAAAAACGAGCCTAATGTTTCAAACTATTTTGAGACTATGAGGCAGTTTAACGATTATGCAGGCAAGGTTAATGATAATCTTGTTAAGCTTGCAATTATTGATGTCATTTTGCTTGCCGCTTCTTTTGTTATTGCGTTTTATTATTTCAAAATAGTGGGCAAAAAGGACGACGACTCGCCTGCAAAGCTGATATTTATAGATTATATTCCTCTGCTTCTTCAGCTTGGTATAGTCGGCGGTAGCGGCTTCGGGCTTGTTGCGCTTTTGATAAGCGCATTTGATGAGTATTATGATATAACGCTTCTCTTAGCAATTTTTGCAGGAATTTGCTTTGGCTGTTGGGTGCTTCTTTTTGAGCTTTGCTGTTCGGTTGCAAGGTATTCTAAAAGCGGAAAGAAATTTTACAAGCATCTGCTTCTTTATTGGCTCGGCTTTGCACTTTTCCATATTTTCAAATTTATAATTAAGCTGATTAAGGCTTGGCATAGGTTTAATAAAAAGTTTTTCGGCACATTTAAGCTCTACGCTTATAAGCCAAAGACGTTTGTAAGAAATATAATTTTGCTTTCGCTTGCATTTTTTGCCGTAAATATAGCCTTGATAATTATTATTGCAGTTTTCTTCTCGACTTCGCTCAATGGTTTTGCGTTTGTCTTTATTGCAGGCGATATAGTTGCGAATACCTTTGCACTCAGGGCGGTTTGCAAGTATTTTAAAGCGCTTGACGAAATTATTTATGCGTCATCACAGCATATCAACGTGCCTATGGCATTAGATACGCTTCCTCAGTCGCTGAAAATCCTTGCCGACAGTATGAAATATACTAACGCAGAGCTTCAAAATGCAATTACTAAGGCGGTTAAGGACGAGCGACTTCGTGCCGAGCTTATTACCAATGTTTCCCACGATTTAAAAACTCCTCTTACATCGATTATCACTTATGTTGATTTGCTTAAAAATTGCGATATTGCAGACCCTAAGGCGCAGGAATATATCCACGTGCTTGATGATAAGGGCGCTAAGCTTAAAAGGCTTATTGACGATTTGATTGAGGCGTCAAAGGTTACGAGCGGTAATGTAAGCGTTAATCTTGCGCCTATGAATTTGTCGGAGCTTTGCTTGCAATCAACTGTTGACGTGCAGCAGGATTTCGATAAAAATAACTTAAATCTTGTGGTTAAACAGGGAGAAAAACCCGTAACCGTTACTGCCGACGGCGCAAAAACGTTTAGGGTTATTGAAAATCTGCTTTCAAATGCACGCAAATACAGCGCACGAGGCTCACGTGTATATGTCAGCGTGTATGAGCAGGGCGGCAAGGGAGTTTTCGAGATTAAGAATATCTCGGCTCAACCTCTTGATATAACACCCGATGAGCTTACAGAGCGCTTTGTGCGTGGCGATAAATCACGTACTGCCGAGGGTAACGGCTTGGGCTTGTCAATTGCAAAGGAGCTTTGCAAGGTGCAAAACGGTGAGCTTGAATTGTCAATCGACGGCGATTTGTTCAAGGCAAAGGTAGAGTTCCCGTTAGCATAATAGAAAAGAAAAAGGTTCGGAAAAATCCGAACCTTTTTCTATATGGCTCCCTTGTAAAGGGAGCTGGCAAACCGATAGGTTTGACTGAGGGATTAATCAAAAACAAATCCCTCCACCTCGCCTCGTCGTCGCTGACTTCGTATCATTCAAAATAAATTTCTTAATATTTTTATGAAATTTATTTCTCATTCACTACGTAGCTCCTCCTCTCAAAATCTGCCGTACGGTTGTGCGGCAGATTTTGAAATAGACCGTAGGGGCGACCATTGGTCGCCCGCTTCTCAAGCACGAAATTTATCTCACTTTCTCAAAGTCTATCTTATAATTTATTTTCCCTTTAAAACAGTGGAAAGCGGCTTATAAATAAGCATTGTTATTCCTGCGCAGATTAAGCCCTTAACGAATGTAAACGGCAGATTGAAAATTAACAATGCCTGCAAAATGCTCTTTGTTTTCGGCAAAATCACTTGATACATTTGAAGCACTGCCGCCTCAGGAAAGCCCAAAACATTATAATAAAGAGGATATATAATAAAGTAGTTAATCGGCACGCTGATTACTGCCATAACAAGTGATGCCGCAATTCCTGCCACGAGCGCTTCGCCCTTTGTTTTTTTATGCTTATAAATCAAACCTGCCACAAGTGCAAAGCTTGCGCCGAGCAAGAAGTTTGAAAGTTCACCGACAAAGCCGCTCTGGCTAACAGCCATGTGAATTAAGTTTTTTAAAAGTGCAATAATCACTCCTGCAAGCGGACCGTAAGCGAATGCGCCGATAAGTTCGGGCAAATCTGAAAAGTCAAGCTTGATGAAACTCGGCATAATCGGTATGGCTATTTCAACATATTGAAGCCCTACCGCAACAGCCGTCAGCATTGCCGTGCCTGTAATAAGTCTGATTTTGTTTGTTTGCTTTTTTTCCATAATTTTCTCCTTTTGGGCAAAAGAGAAGCCCCAACAAATATGTTGGGGCGCAATGCTTGAACTTGGCAAAATTATTATTACAATTTGCCTAAACATTTCTCTCATCCGGACTTTAACCGTCGGTAACGGAATTGCACCGTTTCGGCCGCCTTGGCGGTTCGCAGACTTTACTGCCGGTGAGGAATTGCACCTCGCCCTGAAATATTTTATTAGATTTTTAAAAATCTATAATCATTATATTCTATTTTACAAATTTGTCAATAGCTTTGTTGAATTCGTCGAGCATGGCGGTGTCGCCCTTTTCAACTGCATGAACAATGCAATGGTCAAGATGGTCTTTTAAAATGACTTTGCCCGTATTGTTAAGCGCAGATTTAACAGCTGCAAGCTGAATTAAAACGTCTGAGCAATCGTCGCCGTTTTCAACCATTTGCTTAACCTTTTGAAGATGACCTATTGCACGTGCAAGGCGGTTTGAAACCTCTTTTGTATGCTCGTGGGAATGAGTATGGGTGTGCGAAAGATTTTGCTCAATTTGAGTTTTTGAATTTTCTTTTTCACTCATACTCTCACTCCTTTTTGAATTAAATTTGTGCAAGTGCCTGTTCAATGTCGGCAATAATATCCTCGCAGTCCTCAATTCCGCAGCTGAAACGGATAAGGTCAGGCGTTACGCCACATTCCTTAAGCTGTTCGTCAGTAAGCTGACGGTGAGTGGTTGAAGCGGGGTGCAAGCAGCAGCTTCTTGCATCTGCCACGTGTGTGACGATTGCCGCAAGTTTAAGCGAGTCCATAAACTTTGTAGCCGCAGCTCTGCCGCCCTTAATGCCGAAGCTTACTACGCCGCAAGTGCCGTTTGGCATATATTTTTGTGCCTTTGCATACTGCTTGTCGTCTTCAAGCATAGCGCAGTTTACCCAAGTTATTTTATCGTGATTTTTAAGATATTCAGCCACTTTTTTAGCATTTTCGCAATGCCTTGCAACACGAAGATGGAGCGATTCCAAGCCGACGTTTAATAAAAATGCATCATGCGGTGACGGCATTGAGCCAAGGTCACGCATAAGCTGAACGGTTGCTTTTGTGATATATGCGCCCTTGCCGAAAGTGTCAGAATAAGTTATTCCGTGGTAGCTTTCGTCCGGTGTTGTAAGCCCCGGGAATTTGTCGTTTTGCGTCCAATCGAAATTGCCGCTGTCAACTATTACACCGCCGATAGTTGAAGCATGACCTTCCATATATTTTGTTGTGGAATGGGTTACGATATCAACGCCCCAATCAAATACACGGCAGTTAATCGGTGTTGCAAAAGTGTTGTCAACAATGAGCGGAACGCCGTTTTTGTGAGCAACTTTGGCAAATCGCTCGATATCAAGAATATCAAGGCTCGGATTAGAAATTGTTTCGCCGAAAACAGCCTTTGTGTTTGGCTTAAATGCAGCTTGAATTTCCTCCTCAGTAGCGTCAGGGCTTACAAAGGTAAAGTCAATTCCGAGCTTCCTCATTGTGACGTTAAAAAGATTGTATGTTCCGCCGTAAATTGCAGAAGAACTTACAATATGGTCGCCGGCCTGTGCAATGTTAAACACTGCATAAAAGTTGGCTGCTTGACCGCTTGATGTAAGCATTCCCGCAACGCCGCCCTCAAGCATAGTGATTTTTGCGGCAACGGTATCGTTAGTAGGGTTTTGAAGTCGAGAGTAGAAATATCCGCTTTTCTTTAAGTCGAAAAGGTCTCCCATTTCTACGCTTGAATCGTATTTGTATGTTGTGCTTTGAACGATGGGCAAAACCCTCGGCTCACCGTTTTTCGGGCGGTATGCGCCCTGCACGCAGATAGTACCTTGTTTCATAATATAATATTCCCTCTTATTTAGGTTGTGAATAAGCAGCCATAACCGCACCTGAATTGTTAATGTTATCACGTTTTATTTAATAAAGTATATGTATAATTAAATAATCTATATCAACAACTTTGTAACGATACGATTTTAGGTATCGAGATACCGTAATCGTATCGTTAGGTGCTTTGAGCCTTTTGTGAGTGGGCAGTACACACGTACAGCTCTCACTCGCAAAATGCTCAATTCTGACTACTTCTTCGCAACCTTATTATTTTTTATTGTTATTTAACATCAATCATTCAAAAAATGATTCATAATGCTTGGGCCGTGGTCAATATAATTGCCCGTTTGCTTTGCCGTTTCTTCATTGATTGTGTCAACGCCTTCAATCTCGTTTTGCTTATGATAAATAAGATAAGGAACGGGGTCGCTTGCGTGGGTACGTGTAACGATAGGAGTAGGGTGGTCAGGCAAAATCATAATTTTGTAATCATCATACTTTTTAAGCCCTTCAAAAAGAATAGGCAAAACTCTTTCATCAATAAGTTCAATTGCTCTTACCTTATTTTCAGGCTCGTTTCTGTGGCCGCATTCGTCAGGTGCTTCAAAGTGAACGTAAACAAGGTCGTTTCTCTCTAAGCAGTCAATAGCGGCATTGGCTTTGCCCTCAAAGTTAGTGTCAATATAGCCTGTTGCGCCCTCAACCTCGGCAACTTCCATTTTAGCACATCCACCGATACCCTTGATAAGGTCAACGGCAGAAACAACAGCACCCTTGATGCCGTAAATTTCCTCAAACGGTGAAAGAGCAGGTCTTTTGCCCTCACCCCAAAGCCAAATTGAGTTTGCAGGTCTTTTGCCTGCCTTTTTCCTTGCAAGGTTTACAGGGTGGTCTTTAAGCAAATCATAGCTCTTTTTCATAAGTTCGATAAGCGGCTTTGCATTCTCGCTTGTTGAAAGATATTCTGTAATAACCTTGCCCGTAATGTCGTGAGGAGGAGTCATTTTGCCAAGGTCGGTTGTGCCGTTGTCCCAAATAAGGCAGTGACGGTACGATACACCAGGATAGAATTTAAATTCGTCAGTGCCGAGCTTCTCATCAATATACTTGATAAGGATTTCAGCCTCTTCGGTTGAGATATCGTCTGCGCAATAATCCTCAATCGTCTTTTGCTCGTAAGGCAAATCATCTTCTGAAAGAGTAACAAGATTTGTACGAAGTGATACGTCCGTAGGCTTCATATCAATGCCGATTGACGCTGCCTCAAGCGGACTTCTTCCCGTGTAATACTTCATAGGGTCAAATCCCAAAACACTCATATTTGCAACGTCGGAGCCGGGTTTTAATCCTTGCGCAACAGTCCTGATAAGCCCTACCTCAGCTCTCTTTGCAAGGTAGTCCATATTAGGCTTTTTTGCACACATCATAGGTGTTTTGCCACCGAGTGCAGGTACGGGATAGTCAGCCATACCGTCATATAAAATAACTACATATTTCATAATAATCACCATAACCTTTCAGGCAACAAATAGTTTGTTAAAAATCACCTGATTGACCTGCGTTGCCTGAACAGGTGTAAATGGTGATTTCAGCCATTTCAAAATTATGCCGCAGGCAAATTTTGAAGGCAATATAATTTTTTAGTGTGATTTTTCACACTAAAATTCCTTTCAATATGTATCAATTATTTAAAATAATTTACGCCGCTTTCAAAGATTTTCATGTCCTTTTCAAACGGAACGTTGGCATAAAGGTTATTGCCCTTTCTTTCAACGTGGCCCATTTTGCCGAGTACACGTCCGTCAGGAGATGTGATACCCTCAACTGCGCAAACCGAGCCGTTAGGGTTGAATGGCATATCGCTTACCGGAGTGCCGTCAAGATTTACGTATTGAGTAGCAACCTGTCCGTTTTCAATAAGCTTTTTCATAACATCGTCGTTTGCAACAAAACGTCCCTCGCCGTGGCTGATAGGCACTGCAAATACGTCGCCTGCATTAACACTGCTAAACCAAGGAGATTTAACGCTTGCAACTCTTGTATATGCCATTGATGAAATATGCCTGCCGATAGTATTAAATGTAAGGGTAGGGTCGTTTTCGTTAATTTCCTTAATCTCGCCGTAAGGCACAAGGCCGAGTTTGATAAGAGCCTGGAAGCCGTTGCAAATGCCGAGCATTAAGCCGTCACGGTTATTAAGAAGCTTTGTAACAGCCTCTTTAACCTTAGGATTTCTGAATGTTGTAGCAATAAACTTGCCTGAGCCTTCAGGCTCGTCACCGCCTGAAAAGCCGCCCGGAAGCATAATGATTTGCGATGATTCAATCTCTTCAACCATTTTGTCAATTGTTTCGTTAATAGCCGAAGATGAAAGGTTGTTTACAACAAGAATGTTTGCTTTAGCGCCGGCTTTTTCAAATGCTCTTGCAGAGTCAACCTCGCAGTTAGTGCCTGGGAATGCAGGAATAAATACCTTTGGCTTTGCAACCTTGTTTTTAGCAACAAAGATTGAGCGCTCTTTATAAAGCGGTACGTCATAAGGCATATTGGCTTTCTTGCCCGAATCGGTAGCAAATACCTTTTCAAGCTTGCCGCACCAAGCGTCAATAAGCTCGTCAACAGTCTGAACGTCGCCGTCAATGATAAATACGCCGTTATCGTTTGTTTTACCGAGAACTACGCCGTCATAAGCATTTTCGTCTGCAAGTTCAACAACAAAAGAAGCTTCTTTTGCGGCAAATAATGTTTCTTTATCAAGCCCCTGAGCGAAGGTGAAGCCAAATTTATTACCGAATGCCATTTTGCATACGCAAGCTGCTGCGCCGCCCTCTTTGATAACGGAGGCTGAAAGGATTTTGCCGTTTCTTATTCCTTCGTAAACGCTTACCATAAGCTTCATAGCCTTGTCATAAATCGGTAAGCCTGTTTCCTCGTCAACAGGAAGTTCAAGAAGCTTAACCGTTGAATTAATGCGCTTGAATTGCGATGATGCGGTTTTGGAAGCTTCGCTCATACCTACTGCGAATGAAACGAGAGTAGGAGGAACGTCAAGGTCGTTGAAGCTGCCGCTCATTGAGTCCTTACCGCCGATTGACGGGCATTTATACCCAACCTGAGCCGTAAGTGCACCTAAAAGTGCGGCTGTCGGCTTGCCCCAACGTGACGGTACATCATTAAGTCTTTCAAAATATTCTTGGAATGTAAGTCTTGCCTGCGACGGGTCACAGCCTACTGCAGCAAGCTTAGCAAGCGATTCCGATACTGCAAATGCGGCAGAATGGAACGGTGACCAACGTGAAAGCTTAGGGATAAAGCCGTAAGCCATAACCGTTGCCGTGTCTGTTTCACCCTCTAAAAGAGGAATTTTTGCTACCATTGCTTCCTCAGGAGTGAGCTGATATTTGCCTGCATAAGGCATAAGAACGGTTGAAGCACCGATTGATGAGTCAAATCGCTCAACAAGACCCTTTTGACTGCAAACTTCAAGACGTGAAAGGTTTGCCTTGAGTGCGTTTGCAAGTGAAAGATTATCAAGAGCAGCAGGCACTTCTTTTCTGTAATTCTTATTTTCGTCAACTGCGCTGATTTCAACCTTAGCGTGCTGAGTTACACCGTTTGTGTTAAGGAAATCACGGCTGAGGTCAACAATCTTGTCACCTCTCCATGTCATTTCAAGCCTGTTTTCATCTGTTACAACAGCAACAGGAGTAGCCTCAAGGTTTTCCTCATTGGAAAGCCTGATGAATGTATCAACGTCTGCCTTGTCAAGAACTACAGCCATTCTTTCCTGCGATTCTGAAATAGCAAGCTCCGTTCCGTCAAGGCCGTCATATTTTTTAGGTACTTTGTCAAGGTCAATCTTAAGTCCGTCTGCAAGTTCGCCGATGGCAACTGATACACCGCCTGCGCCGAAGTCATTGCAGCGTTTAATCATTTTAGCAACCTCTGCCTTGCGGAACAAACGCTGGATTTTACGTTCCGTAGGAGGATTACCCTTTTGAACCTCTGCTCCGCAGGTTTCAATAGAAGATGAGTTGTGAGCCTTTGACGAGCCTGTTGCACCGCCGCAGCCGTCACGTCCGGTTCTTCCGCCCAAAAGTACGATTACGTCGTCCTTTTGCGGACATTCTCTTTTTACATTATCTTTAGGAGATGCACCGATAACAGCGCCAATCTCCATTCTCTTAGCTACATAGCCCTCGTCATAAAGTTCTGTAACCTGACCTGTGGCAAGACCTATTTGGTTGCCGTAGCTTGAATATCCTGCAGCTGCACCCGTTGTAATCTTGCTTTGAGGTAATTTAGCATCAAGTGTTTTTTCAAAAGGAGTAGTAGGGTCGCCTGAGCCTGTAACACGCATAGCCTGATATACGTATGCTCTGCCTGAAAGTGGGTCACGGATTGCGCCGCCGAGGCAGGTAGCCGCACCGCCGAAAGGCTCAATTTCAGTCGGGTGGTTGTGCGTTTCGTTTTTAAACTGAACAAGCCACTGCTCTGTTTTACCGTCAATAACAACGGGTACCTCGATTGAGCAGGCATTGATTTCTTCACTCTCGTCAAGATTGTTTACAAGGCCACGCTTTTTGAGTACCTTTGTGCCTATGCAAGCCATATCCATAAGGCAAACAATCTTATCTCTGTCGCCGTAAACTTCTTTTCTTATGTCAAAATATTGCTCTAAAGCTTTGTTGATAGCGTCTGTGTATTTCCCGCTGTCAATCTTGATTTCGTCAAGCTGTGTTGCAAATGTTGTGTGGCGGCAATGGTCAGACCAATAAGTGTCAATAACTTTAAGCTCCGTAAGGCTCGGATTTCTGTTTTCGTCATTTTTAAAATAATCTCTTACCCAGCATAAATCCGCAATGCTCATTGCAAATCCCATTGATGAATGGTAAGCCTCGATTTCATCATCGCTCATATCAATAAAACCGTCAATTCTTGCGATATCGGCAGGAACGTCCGATTTAATATTGAGCGACTCCGGAATTTCAAGGCTTGCAACTCTTGACTCAACAGGGTTGATGATATAATTCTTGATTTTTTCAAATTCTTCGTCTGTGATGTCACCCTTAACGGCAATTATTTTTGCACTTTGCACCTCAGGGCGTTCGCCGGCTGTGAGAAGCTGTATACATTGAGCGGCAGAATCGGCTCTTTGGTCGTATTGACCGGGGAGATATTCCATTGCAAAATATCTGTAATCCTCAGGGATTGAAAGCTCGGTGTAAACATTGTCGAGGTTAGGCTCTGAAAGGATTTGCTTTACCGCAAGGTTAAATTCTTCTTCGGTAAGGCCTTGAGCATAATAGCGATTGATAATTCTCAAATCCTCAAGAGCGCTTAAGCCGACATTGTCACGCAAATCCGCAAGGGTTTGACCTGCTTCAATGTCGTTTCCCTTTTTCTTTTCAACAAAAATACGAAAAACCTTTGACATATTTTGTTCTCCTTTTACTCATCTTTTGAAACTTGATGTATATAAATACTTTTCTATTTTAACACAAATCAGTCGCTTTTCATATAGTAAAATAATATTTTTATATAAAAAATAAATATAATATTTTCCAAAATTTTAGAAAAGTTTACAAAACGTATTCATTAACACTACATTTTGTGTTATAATTATTATGTTAGAAAGCTGTGATTCGGCGATTTCATATACACTTTAAATAATTCATAGAATTTATTGCGACAGCTTACTATGGATATTCTAAAGGGGGAGATAAAAATTTACAGCATTAATGACGATGAGGTATACGAGGTTGATTTTATGAACCTTGTTGTTGATAAGGCAGATGGGCTTAAGGTTGTTGACTGCGACAATCATTTTTGCGAGTTTACAGGCGTTCACCCGTCAAAAATAAAGCAGGGAAAGCTCTTTCTTCACAATATAATAAAGCCGATTTACAGGGAAGAAATTATGAGAGCGCTTTGCAAGAAAAATTCACCCTATGTCTATTTTGACGCAGAGTTTATCGATAAGGATAAAAATGAAATTTTCATCCATTGCACAGGTCAAAATTATGATAATTCAAGCCTTTGCAGGCTCACCCTTGCCGATGTGTCAAAATCGCAGGAGTTGCAAGAAAAATTGCGCAACAAAGCGAAGGAAATGAACTATCTTATTGACCTTGTAACAGGCGGTGTCTGCCTATTCAAAGTTACGAGTGATATGCACATTGAGGTGCAATATTTAAACGAGGGTGCTTGCCGCATTTTCGGCACTACCAAGCAGGCTTATGTCAAAAAAAATTACCGCCTTGATGAGCTTATTCACCCTGAGGACAAGAGCATTGTTTTTCAGGCTATAGGCAAGGCGATGGCGACTGACGGCGAGTGCGATTTGGAGATTAGAACCATAGTACATAAGGGCGAATACAAGTGGTGCAAATTCAATGCCGCAATTGGGCGATATGACGAGGATAACACCCCGATTTTCCATGCGATGATAACCGATATTACGCAGATAAAAAAGGCTGAGGAATCGGCGGATAAAATGAGGGATATGCTTGTTGAAATGTTTAAAAATCTTCCCGACCCGATTTTTTGCACGGACACCGACGATATTTGGCAGCTTCAAATTGTCAGCGAGGATTTCATCAAATTTTTGGGATTTTCACGTTTTCATATTTTTGATGAACACAAGGGCAGGCTTGACGATTTTGTGAGCGAAAGGGAAGCAAAATTTATTGAAGCGCAGATAAAAAAGCAAATTTCCGATGGCAAAAGCACCACGGTTTCACGTTACAGCGTAAGAACAAAATCGGGCAGATTTCTTGTTGTTGAGGACAGAAGAAAGCTTGTTAAACAGGCTGACGGCTCATATTCTATGATTTGCAGGCTTAAAAATGTAACGAATTCGTATTCGGAAATGTTTTGATGATTTTGCAGATTGTAATATTGCTTTAATATACACTTTTAAAACGGTTGTGATTTTTGCAACCGTTTTTTATTATTTCACGACAAAACGTCGACAATTTGTATATTATCGAACGGTTTGGTAAATATAACCAATCCAAGTGTTAAAAGTTTGTTAATAATCACGAAATAAATTTCAGCCCGTTTTATTGAATTATTTTATAAATAATATTATAATTAAAGTGTGTATTACTTTGGGTAATATATGCCATTACTCAATGGATTTTCAGGCAAAAATGATTAAAAGGAGATTTGCGTATGAAAAGGAAAGGCAAAAAGCTTATCAGCGTATTGCTTGCACTTCTTATGGCTGTAACGGGCATAATTCCTGCGGCATCTGCTTTTGCGGGCGACGGAGTTGAAGGCTATTGGGATATCGAGCTTTTTTATAAAGACACCGATACAATGGTGCCTTCGTATGTTGACGAAACAGCAGAAGAAAAGCAAGTATATGTTGAGACTATGAAGGAGGGCGAAAAGCTCAACCTTACATATAAGCTTATCGATACCGAAATGCCGGACAACGGATACATCAAATGGTACAGCGATATGCCTACTTTGGTTGATGTTGACCAAAACGGTGTGGTTAAGGCATTTGACTCATCAAAGGGTGCGGTAATTCAAAACTGGATTGATAATGAGGTTAAGCCTATTCCGCTTGTGGGTAAGGTTATGGCTACCGTTCTTGAAAAAGCGCTCTTTAATGACAAAATAGATATTGATTCTATGGACACCGAAGCAATTATTGATATTGTTGAGGCTGCCTTCGGCTCGGATTCACCTATTGCCGGTTGGATTGATTCATATAAGGGCGAACTTATCGATTCTCTTCGCAAATATCTTAATAACATTAACTCGGTTATCCACGTTGCGCTTTATGACAAGAACGGCACCGAGCTTGATAACGATTCGCTTCGTATCAATGTTGTTAAAAATGACGAGTGGTATGCCGCTTTTCTTCCAAACGGAACACATATCACCAATAAATCGCAAGTTCCTACCACAGTAGCTGTAGGCTCAAAAGTTCAGCTTTCAGCTATTACAACTCCACTTCGTTTGCATTACGGAACAATGTATTCTGTTAAAAGTTCTTCAATCTTTACTCAAGGCAAGGCTGTTGCAACCGTAAATGACAGCGGACTTGTAACGTTTAAGAATAAGGGTAAAGTTACGATTATGGCATCGCCTGATACAGACGACATAATTAACGGTATTCTTGGGCTGGTAAACAAGTTTTATGAGGTAAAAGGAACAATTGATTCGGATAAGCTTGCGGGAATTCTTATTGATTATATCGGAATTGATATAAACAGGGCGGTGCTTGCCGCAATTCTTGACGCTTGCTTTGCAATTAAAGACATAGTCGGAGATACGGCAGACCCGGTTCAGCTTACTGCTACTGCAATCAAGCTTATCAGTAACCTTGTTCTTCAGTTTGTATATAACGATTCAATCACATTTGAGGTTGTTGACTCTAAGCCGCTTGAAAGCTTTGATATTGACGGTGCAAACACCGTTCAGGAGGGCTCTCAAATTCAGCTTGCAATCACAAATGTTAAGCCGTCAACGGGCGACACCTCGGATATTACTTGGACATCGTCAAATCCTGAAATTGCTTCTGTTGACCCTGTAACGGGTACTATCACAGGCAGAGATGCGGGCGGTTCTTTAGGCAGCATCTCAACTCAAAAATGTACTATTACTGCGACTTCGGCGGCAAACGGAATTTCAAGAGAAATACAACTTACTGTAACAGGTAAAACCGGTAAGTATTTGTCAGATGTTGAAATCACGGGCAAAAACTATCTTGAAGCAGGTCAGGAAACAGACCTTACATATCAGGTATTTCCGAAGCGTGTTGCAGAAAGCAATAACCTCTATGTTACTTGGGGTATGGTAACAGGTGAGGACGAAAACGGTGACACAACATATTCTTGGGCTACCGATGACGCTCCCGCTACCGACGGCAGAGGTCAGATTGACAAAACAGGTCATTACACCGTAGTGTCCGGCGGTAAATCAACAGTAGTTCTTAAGGCGCAGACGGGTTACTACGTTTCAAACAGCAAATTTTATGAAATCTCCTCAAAAACAGCAACATTTGAAATGACAAACGGCATTCCTGTTGAAAATATTACAATCAGCGTTGACAACGCTCTCGGCGTAGCAAGCAGTATTAATAAAACAACAGACGTTACCGTTGGCGATAAAACATATAAATATGTATCTGTTAAAGCAGGTACTCAGTACGCAGGTTTGGGCGCTCAGCTTTCGGCAACGGTTGAGCCGGAAAACGCTTCTAATAAGGAACTTACTTGGGTAGTTGATAATAGTCATTATTCAACTGACCTTTCAAATGAAACTCATACCGCAAAAATAACACAAAAAGCGGCTCACGAAAACGCAGATTCGTTTAATGTTTATGCAGTTTCTGCCGACGGAAAAATAAAATCAAACGAGATTACCGTTACGGTTGCCAAGAATACGACAAGTTCAAACACGATTGACAAAGATTCGTATTCCGTAACAAGAGGCGAAACGGTTGACGCTACTCATACAATGAAATTCAGTGGCTTTGACGGCACATATTCGGCATGCTACAAATGTAATTGGTATTCAAGTGACGAAAACATTTTTACTGTTGAAACAAAGAATAATGAAAACGGAGATGCAACAATTAAAGGTGTTGACGTAGGTACGGCTACTCTTTATTGCGTGTCAGCCGACGGAGGTTATGTTGACACGGCTGAGGTTACCGTATATCCTGACAAGGATTATCTTTCCAATATCGTTTCTCTTTGCGATTCAACGGTAGTTTTGTGCACAGATGAAAATCAAGAGCAGTATGACCAATATTGCGGTTCTCTCGATATGGCATACTATGTTCTTTATGATTCGCCTATGGCAAGCCAAGACACGTGTGACACCTACGCCCGTGAGCTTCTTTATGATTTCTATAAAATCGGCGGCTTCGTAGGTATTTTAGGTGTAGATATTTTAGGACCTAACAAAACACCGCTTTCAAGCAACCACGTAACGGTTAAGGTACCTGCTGCCGGTAACTATACTAATTATAAATATGACTTTGATATGCAATTAAAGCCTGCTAACGCAATGTATAACAGCATTAATTGGACATCGTCAAATTCAAATATCACAATTGATAAAAACGGTATTGCAAGGCCAAAGTCTAACGATGCTTGCTCGGCAATGATTACATGTACTGTTACCGACTATATGGGTACAGCCACAAGCACAAATGCGTTTATCACCTTTGCAAAAATTCCTGTAACAGGCGTGTCACTTGATACAGACACTATTGAGGGCGGTAAGATTGGCGAAACTAAAACGCTTACTGCTACTGTTACACCGAAGGGTACACCGGGTATCGGCGCAAGCTGCACAGACGTTTATTGGTATTCAAGCGATGAAAATATCGCAACGGTTGACCAAAAGGGCGTTGTAACCTTTAAAGAGGGCGGCGATTGCGTAATTACCTGCCAAACGTATGACGGCGGATATGAAGCAAAGTGCAATGTTAATGTTGTAACTAACTACACATCACTTGAAAATCTTGTTAAATCATATAACGACCAGCAGCTCAATCAGGTAAACTATTATCCTGACAGCTGGGAAGTATACCAAAATGCTATGAGCAAGGCTCAGGGTATGATTGATAAGGGCGGATACTCGCAGGCTCAGGTTAATGCAATGGTAACAGAGCTTGAGGCAGCTTATAACGGTCTTGTCAAGTATAACTACATTAAAAAGGTTGAGCTTTACCTTGACGGCGAGCCTACTAAGGAATTTTATCAGTATGACCTTAGCGTGCTTAAAGACGGTATTAGTTATAAAAACGCTGTGCTTGACCTTAATGTAAGGCTTTATCCTAACAACGGCTCATACAAGTCGGTAACTTGGGAATCGTCAAATGAGCTTATCAGCGTAACTCAGGACGGTAAATGCACCCCTACTCAAAATAAATCTTGCTACGGTTTGATTACCTGTACGGTTGAGGACCATTTTGGCAATAAATATCAGGATACGGTTTGGGTGTCATACGCATTCTATCCGGTAACCGATGTTGTAGTAAGCCCGTCAAGCATTTCAGGCGCACTCGGCACAAGCGCTCAGCTTTCAAAGACCATTAAGCCTGAGGGCACAAGCCTGCCGCCTCATGTCGGCAAGGCAAGTATTCAAGACGTTTATTGGGAGTCCGATGATGAGAGCATTGCAACAGTTGATGAAAACGGACTTGTAACATTCGTTTCAGCCGGTGCAACTACTGTTCGTTGCGTATCGTATGACGGCGGTATTTACGGCGAATGCCACGTATCGTCTGACGGCGACCGTACAGCGCTTAAGGCAGCGATTGAAGAATATAAGGATATCGATTATAAGGATTATGCTTATGAATACGGTCAAGTGTTTAAGGCTGCGTATGATGCGGCAACCGATGCTTTGACAAACAATACATTAACTCAGGAAAAGATTGATGAAACAACTCAAAATCTTGTTGCGGCTTATGAGGCTATGATTGAGCACCCGTATGTTCACGTAACAGATGCTAAGATTACTTATCAAACTGCAGCTAAGCCGCTTGTAGGCGGATATAAGGATGCAGAAAACGGAACAATCGGCGATAACAATTCAATTTCGATAAATCTTTCAGGCGATAAATATTCAAATTATAACAATTATAATAATATTACATTGACTTCGGCTGCTCTTCCTGAGGGCGCAATGTATCAAGCGGTTGAATGGAGCGTTGTTGAGTCATATAAGATGGATTCATCAATAAGCGACAGTTCAATTACGCTTACACCGTCAGACAGAAGCAACGGCGGTTGGGCTAAGGTTAAGATTTCTTATACAGACGAATACGGCAGAGCCTTTGAAAAGACTGTCAATGTTACTATGAGTGACAAAATTGCAACAGGCTTTGATATTAAGGAATCGGAACTTATCTATTACGCTACCGATGCTGAAACTCAGCTTGAATATACACTTTCGGGTTCACCTGAATTTGGCAATATCACATGGACTTCAAGCAATGAAAATGCAGTCAAGGTATCAAATGACGGCAAGCTTACCTTTGTTGAAAAGGGTGAGGCTGTTATTACAGGTACAACGTTTGACGGCGGATTTACAGATAAGGTTAAAGTCGCTGTTTTGACAGACTTCAGCACTCTTGCCAAAAAGCAGAGTGAATATAACGCTCTTATTGAAGAGGTTAAGGATTCATATACATACACCAAAGCAAGTCTTGATGTATTGAGTGCCGCAGTGGCTGAGGCTAAGACAATGATTAACGAAGGCAAGGCTACCCAGGCTGAAGCTGACGCAATGCTTAAAAAGCTTAACGATGCATACGATTCACTCATTCCTTACGTTGCAAGTGAGGGTGTGGAAATCGGCTACTATGAAGCAGAAGGCGTAACAAATCCAAATCCGGGCTACTTCCGCTACACAGGCACATTCATAAACGGCAAGAGTATTAGTCTTGTTGCTAATGAGCAGCCTAAGGATTCTGTTTATAAGTCAGTTGAATGGACTTCATCTAACAGCAACGTTACCGTAAGCGAGAGCGGTGTTGTAACTAACAATTCAGCTTCGGCTCAGGCTGCGGATATTACTTGCACAATTACAAATGAAAAAGACGAGAGTTATTCATCAACCGTAACGGTTACGTTTGTAAGATACGGAGTAACAGGTATCAGCTTTGCCGATGAAAAGGTATTCGGCGCTCCTGCTCAAACAGTTACTCTTTCTCCTAAGTTTGAACTTGGCGGCAATATTTCCGTAATCAAAGATTGCAAATATGTATCTGATAATAAAGACATTGCAACAGTTGATGAAAACGGTGTAGTTACATTCATTACTCAGGGCTGTGCAACAATTACTGTTACCGCTAAGGACGGTGGATACACCGCAACAATTAAGGCATATACCACGTGGGATACGGCTGCGCTTAAGGCGGCTATCGACGAGGCAAGCAAAATCAACCCGACGGATTATGAGGTATCTTACGCTAATACCTTTACTGCCGCACTTGACAAGGCTAATGAGGTTTATGCAAATATGCAAGCTCCTCAGTCAGAGATTGACGCTGCTTGTGATGCTCTTGTAGCCGCAACAACAGCGCTTGAGGGTCACGAATTTATCGTGCCTGAAATTAGTGTTAAAAACGGCGATACCGTTATTGGCGAAACAGCGCTTATTCAGGTACCTGAGGATACTCAAAAGGCTACCCTTTCGCTTGCACTTAATGACGGCGCAATGGTTAAATCAACCGATATTGCGGTAAGCGATGAAAACGGCGTTAAAGCTTCTTTAAGCGGCAATGATATCAATATTACAAAGACGGCTGACAAGGGAACGTTTAACCTTACTGTTAAGGTTGTTGACGAATGGGGCAGAGAATACACTAAGGCATACGCAATTAGTGTAATCAATGTTGTTATTCCTGTCACCTCGCTTGAGCTTACCGTTGACGGCAATGTCGTGACCGACGGTAAATATACAGTAAGTTCAGGCAGCAAATTAACTTTCAATAAATTTAAAGGTGTAACAGTAGGCTATATTCCTACTCCTGCCGACGCAAATGCTATTACATCGGTTGACTATAAAGTTGACGATACAGCGAATTTCTCAATTGATAAAAACGGTAAAATTACCCTTACAACAATAGGTAATCTTAACCCATTGTCTTCAATTGCAACAAAAGTAACAGTTACCGTTACAAATGCAGACGGTTCGACGGCAATGTCTGAATTTACATTTACAGTTACAAAAGGATAACGGGAGGCACAAATGAATAAAAAGTTTAAAAAATATTTATCTGTGCTTCTTGCAACGGTTTTGGCAACAGGCTGCCTTTCGGCAGTCGTTGCCTTCGCCGATGACAGCGTTGCACTTAATGAGATAAATTTCCCCGACGCTAATTTCAGAGCGTATTTATCCGAAAACGTTGATACAGACGGCAACGGGGTATTGAGTGTTGAGGAAAGAGATAATCACCCTATTATTTCAGTTGCAAATCGTGGTATTACAAGTCTTAAGGGTATCGAGTATTTTCCTAATTTAAAAAATCTCAGCTGTTCAAAAAATCCGCTTGATAAGCTTGACGTATCTACTCTTACCGAGCTTACGTCACTTACGTGTATGGCTGACGGCTTGAGTGAACTTAATCTTTATGAAAACAATAAGCTTCAAAGGCTTAATTGTGCAAACAATCAGCTTACTTCGCTTGTTGTTTTGTCTGATTCGTTGACAAAACTTGATTGCTATGTTAACAAACTTGAAACGCTTGATTTAACTTCTGTTCCTAATTTGAAATCGCTTCGATGCGACCAAAACAGCTTAAAGAGTCTTGACCTTTCAAATAACCAAAACTTGACTTCAATCAATTGCACATATAATAATTTGACATCGCTTGATTTGAGCAAAAATACAAGCCTTGCAAATGTTACAAATGCTATGATTGGCAACCAATCTGTAAGCCTAAAAGCGAATTTTGACGGCAATATGATTGTTATTCCTTTTGAAAACAGCAATCTGGACAATGATAATTATGTTTCAAGTACGCTTGAAGATTACGGCGACGGTTCAGGCTTTAATTTTGAAAGCTTTATTGCTTATGACGTAAGCGAAATTGACGGCGGTATTGAGTATTATTGCAATACCAAGCTTGCAGGAAGCGAAAATATGAAAGTAAGCGTTACCGTTTCAAGAGATTTCCATCAGGTTAGTTTCTATGCCGACAGTGAAAACACCTCGCTTATCGGCAGGGCTTTTGCAAATGACGGGCAGTCGGTAACTGCTCCCGAAATTAAAAATCCGCCGCAGTGCAAGGTGCTAGACACATGGAGTGACACGCTTGATAATGTGACGGGGGATAAGAGCATTTATGCTAATTGGAAGGATGCTCATTCTTACAATCTTTCTTCATTCTCGAATGATACTGCAACAGTTAAGTGTTCTGCTTGCGGCGACACATTTACTTTAAGCTTTATTAACGCAGTAAATTCAAAGAAGGGCGACGAAAAGTACAGCCCATATCTTGACGTTACAAAGGACGGCGTAATCAATGCCAAGGACTATGCTCTTCTTAATAAAATGAAATAAGTTATACTATTGATAAAGTGGCTT
>OCHI01000864.1_pt1 | contig 27090 bp, 17 predicted proteins | sample 1538691 | NCBI WGS metagenome assembly OCHI01 (sample SAMN04571718, study PRJEB22368) | human gut metagenome | biome: human gut; material: stool | host: Homo sapiens | place: Luxembourg | collected 2012-09-21 | reverse complement strand
AGAGGCTGGACTCGGACGAGAAAGACAAGTTTATACAAATACATATTATCTCGACCATTGTCCTGACTATTGCGGGCGGTGTTTTTGCACGGATGTCCGGACTTGTCAATAAATGGATAGACGAACAGCCGTTGATTATCGCTGTTTACATCGCTTTGGCGCTTAGTTCCTTCGGCATCATTGTCGGAAAAATGATCGACTTTTGGGTGTATTGTCTCCGAAAGAAGATGTTTTAAGTATCTGTATATAGATGCCTGTTGCCTCTGCCCGAAGAAGGTTGGAAACAGGCTTTGTCCGGTATTTATTGCTAAAGTATGGTTTTGAGGGTCGTTTCGATACCATCACAGGGCGACAATTGTCCCTATGATGGTAAGTGCCAAGTATGTACAGTTAATATAGAATGTTGCCATCAATATTCGGGGAATATATTCTGACTTTCTGAACAGGGATGAAGGTTCGTTGATTAATAAGGAGAGAAGGAGGAGTATGCTAAAAATGACCTGACACATCAGTAGCCATACGGGATATTCCGTAATGGAAGGTACAGCCCATGTTTGGAGCAGAGGAGTCATGTTTTGCAGAAGGAGATGGGCTGCAAAATAGCTCAAAAAGGAAACAGCTTCTTTTTTCTGCCGTAAGAGTGCATTTATGGTGTAAATCCCCATTCCTGCTTGCCCCAGCAATATAGAAATCTGGAAAAAATAGAATATCCAATATATTGCATTGGGGGTAATACCGTCGGTGGAAAAGTAATCATAGAAACAGAGTGAGGACACGCAGCTTATAGCAATCAGTCCTGCGCAGATAAATGAAATGATTCTTTTATTCATTGTTTTTATTTTAAAGCTAATGGGTTGTAGATAGCTGACCGTTAGGGCTGCTTATCTACTTGTTAGTAACTTTGTTTTGTTGTGAGTTATTGAGACGTTGAACTAACATTTCTCTGAACTCAACACTATTACATTCATTTATAAGTTCTTTGTATTTAATAAATTCTGTTTCCGGATACACAGACTCTATCAAATGTAACAATGTCCATTCTATCCCATATAAAGCAGTAGGTGGAAAGAGCTTGATTAAAATATGCGCTTCATCCAAAGTGATAGGCTTAGTGCATATTTATCAATCAATACATCTGTTGGTTCGTCTGTTTCATCGGGCATTGCACCCATTAAAGCTAATTGTTCAACTTCTTTTCTCATAATTCTATTGTTACTAACATTATACTAACAGCGGTCATTTAATATTCCGCTGTTATTTTCTCTAAGTGTACTGTTTAAAAGCCTTCCTATCCAATATACTTTTATAAATATTGGCTATCTATAAAACATATTCTCCTTATTCATCTAATGAGTTCAATTAGGGACATAAGCTATATGCATCAAATCATTTTCTTCGCATAAACCACCTGTTTTCCTGCTCCATAGCGCATCAGTATCTCTTTTTCGATAAAAGTGTTCAGCTCTTTTAGTGCACGCTTTTTGTCGTGACCGGTCATATGGCAATAATCAGTGCGAGTCATGCAAGGATATTTTTCAAGGTGGGCGGTTATTAGTGCCAGACATTCCGCTTCGCTACGTCCGTTACCTTTGGGGCGGGTGAGGGATTCGGTACGTTCCAATCTCATGTCATACCCTACTTCCCGCTTAAATTGTTTGGTCGGTAGATAGTTGATGTTTTTTAGTTTGATTGATTGTGCACGCACATCTTTCTTGTGCATTACGGGTGGTCCTTGCAGCGATACGGAGAAATAGCCGATCTCGCCTAATTCTACAATCCAGCCGTTAGCCAGTAAATCTTTTAACTCATTTTGAAAAGACTGCATTGCTCCTGCCAGTAAACTACGGCTGATTCCCGTAAATTTGTGCACGCGGTCCAGAAATTCGTCCTGACCGATAGTCCCTTTGGGAACAATGCGGGGATGAAGGGGTTGTTTTTCTCCTGTCTGCTTGATATCGGGAGTCTCGTAAAGGTCATACTGTGCGCTCATAACTTAAGTTATTTTGTTGTGTTATTAATATTTCCGTTCCTATAAACTAAGGAATCCGGCTTAAATATTAATTCGTTCTACTACAGTTCCCCGTGCGTACCACTATAGTGGGGCACAAGGGGAACTATAGTTCTTCTTTCGTACCACTATAGTGGCACGAAAGAAGATTTGCATACAAAGTTATTAATATTAAAGAGAAAAGGGTTAACCTTACGAGGTTTTTGCGTTAATTATTTATTTCCAGCCGCAATTCCTCTTGCATCACCTTGCTTTTCCCATCCTTTGTGTATCGGTACGACAGCAGAAATACATTATAAGTATGACCGAAAGATTCCTCTACCTTGAATGTATTGGGGTATTTGGAGTCACCGTCTATCTGAGTTACCTCAATATCCTTGTACGGCTTTATCGTGACATGATTGTTTTCCTCCACTTGCAGTATGATGGCGGTTTTGTTGATGTGATCCACATTGCTTTCAAAAGACTCCGTTCCGGCTATCACGCGTACGCTGTTGTGGGTGAGTGGAAACATCTTCTTGTTACCTGCGGTTGCCATCCCGTCTGCCAGACCGGTCATTGAATAGTAAACGTTTTCGCCCTGCGTTGCATAATCGTTCTTGATAAGTATTTGATATAGAATGGTGTTTTTGCTTTCATTAATCTCGACACCGGAGATATCCGTAGCTTTTAATCCTACGAAGTAGGTAGAATCCGGCGACAGTCCTTCGGGACGTATCTTGATCATGGTTCTGCCTGTCCGTTCGCCTGCATTGATCTGAATCTTGTAATCTACGATCTCGTATTTGTCACTGGACAGGAATTTGGCATAGCAGGCTTCATCGACGTCGTAAAGAGACCGGTTGTAGAATTCCAGTGAAGTCAGGTCTTCTTCCAGCCCGATCACCATGTCTTGTTTCGGGGCATGGGTACCTCCGGTGCAGGCTGCGATATATCCTGTCGCCTCTTCTCCGGTAGGGGACAAGGTGACTACTTCTTCAAACGTGTTATAGTAGTCACTGCTGATCAGGGCCACTACATTCTTGTACATTTCCTTTTCAAACAGCGCATCGTCATTGCATGACGAAAGCGCTGTCATAAGTGCGAGTATCGTTATAAAATCTCGTTTCATTTTCTTTTTTGTTATTTAGATTAATAACCCGGATTCTGGTCGAGGGAAGGCAGTCTTCTCATTTCGTTGCGTGGTATGGGCACCCAGACAGACCTTTTGTCAACCACCCTCGTCAGGAATGAGGAAGAACTTGGGATGACACGCTGGTAGTAAGTCTCTTTGGTTGCGCCGTCGGGATTCATTCCACGGATAGGTTCCTGCTCTGTCTCTTCATAAATACCCCAGCGGCGGACATCATAGAAACGTCTGTTTTCCCATAAAAACTCTACCATACGTTCGCGTTCTATCTGTTTCTGTACTTCCGGCGTACTGTTGAGTTGATTGGCTGTCAGCCCCGGCAGTCCGGCTCTGTAGCGGACTTGATTGAATGCTTTTTTAATTTCCTCTTTATCTCTGCTCATGGTATAAGGTTGTCCGTCCAGTTCCACGGTGTGTGGCCCGGTCAGGTTGTTGAGTGCCTCCGCATACGATAGCAGGATTTCCGCGTAGCGGATAATGGGATAGGCTTTCTGGATATGGCGGGCTCCGGTGCCGGTCCAGGCATCCATCGGGTTATTGTACTTTTTGATTACGTATCCGGTGATGGGATAGTTGGGTGAGGTGGCGGTAACACCGCCACGACCGTCTTCATCCTGATAGTAGTACTTGGCTGTGTGGTTGTTGAGAGTCGAACTGGATAATGCCTGCCATACTGCCTCATTGAATCCTACAGACGCGTAGAACCGCATTTCACGATTGGCGTACATCTTATATACACCGGCGTTGAGGGGATAGCCGGAAAAGTTGCGCGGTTCGGAAGTGAAGCCTGTCTCCGAGTAATATCCGTCGGCGGCGGCTTCTTCTTTCGTACGGCCGTCGTCCATCAGATATGCGTCTACCACTTTCTGAGTGACGCAGAAACGTCCCCATCCACCCATCGAGGGAGGGAAAGAACCTTTGCTGATGGTTTCGTTGAGGTACGTCGTGTTTCTTCCCCAGATCAATTCCGGATTGATGGAAGCTACGGCTTCGCCGGTAAAGATGTCCGAATAAGATTTGAAAGGGTCTATTCCGTTGGCTCCGTTCGGGTAGGCGTCATAGAAATTGGGGTCGGAAGTGACTCCGGCGGGAAGCTCCGGCGTGTTGTCGTCTTTTGCATACGTATAGAGCTTGTACGCTCCCATATCCATCACCCGTTTTGCGGCGGCGGCAGCTACTGCCCACCGGCTTTCGTCATATTGCTGGGAGACATAATGCACACCGTCGGTCTTGCGTTTCCAGTTGCCGAAATAGGAGCTGGCAACAGGCCCCCCGTTGAATAGCGGGCTGGCGTGTATCAGTCGCAGGCGGGCTACCAGACCGAGTGCGGCTCCTTTGGTGGGACGTCCGAAGTCCAGTGTAGAAACATCCTGAGGCGAGGGCAGCAGCCGTGCCGCTTTTTCGAACTCCTCACAAGTATAGTTCATTGTTTCGTCATAGGTGGCTCTGGGGCGGTCGTAGTATTCGATAGGTTCGTTGGTATTCACTACTTCGTCTCCCAGCAAGATTGCCGGACCGTAATCGATCAAAAGATTGTAGTAGGCGAAGGCACGGATAAAGCGTGTGTATCCTTCCAGTCTGAGCCGTTCCGAGTTTGTCAGGTCTTTCGGGCGGTCGAGGTTTTGCAGGATGCTGTTGCACTTACGGATGATTTTGTAATACTTGCCCCATTGGTTCAGGTTGGGGGAGCCGTCTCCGAGGAAATCCTGTGTGATCTTTCCGTTGGCGAAATCCATGCCGTGATAGATATTGGCCGTTCCGCTTCCGGTCAGTCCGTTAAATCCTTCGTCGGTCGCCATCGGTCCCGGTGTGTACCCGTTACGGATGGTCTGTGCCTCATCCGGGAACATGGCTGCCGCTCCCCACATATACGCTTCCATATATCGGGCATTGGTGAAAACCGAGTCGATGTTGAATTCATCATCAAAGTAATTGTCTATGTTTAAGAAGTTGCTGCAGGACGTTACCAACATGACTGCCTGAACCAAGAAGAACGTTCTTGCTGTTTTTTTTATTAGGGATGTTTTCATTCTATCGGGTGATGTATTTATTAGAGATTGACATATAATTGCAGGGAATAGGTGGAAGGGATGGGATATACACGGCCGTTCCAGCGTGCCTGTTCCGGATCGAAGAGTTTCACTTTATCCCATACATAGAGGTTGTTACCTACGAATTGAATATCCAGTGAAGAAACACCAATGCGTCTCAGAAATGCTGCTGCAAGATGGTAGCTCAGGGTGATTTCCTGCAGGCGTATGTAGCGTGAATCGCCCTGCCAAAAGGTGGACAACTGGCTGTTGTTGCTGTTATTTCCATATTGCAGGCGCGGGAAACGCGCATCCTTGTTTTCGGCAAGGGAAGGGTCGATCCCGTGTGCGATGGCATAATCTTTGGGAATCCATCGGTTGGCCGGATTGGCTGCCAGGGTGAGTACATTTCCGGTATTACCTTCGAAGAAAGGCATATATCCCATTCCGTTGAGACGGGTTTCGTCGTTCACCGTCGTCTTTTGACCTACATAGAAAAAAGAGGTCTTGCCGGTTCCCTTGAACAATACACCCAGAGTCAGATTCTTGTAGCGGATTTCTGCCCCCAGGCCGTACATCAGCAGCGGATAAGTGCTGTGCGTTAATGGTACCATGTCCAGCTTGTCCACCATACCGTCTCCATTGATATCCTTATATTTGATGTCACCGGGCATTACCTCCCCGAAAGTCTGCTTGGGACTGTATTTGATGTCATCTTCGTCTTTAAACAGTCCGACTGCCTGATATCCGCGGATGGAATTGTACGGGAAATTATTGTATTCCAGGTAAGGGTACTCCAGATAAGCCTGCTCCCAGTTCTGTACTTTATTTTTGGAGTACGTGAAATTACCCCGTAAGGTGAAGCCGAAATCGGGAGTGAAGTCCTGCGTGAAGCTGATGTTTCCGTCGGCACCGTAACTTTTCATTTTACCCACATTCGCATATGGATTGGAGACCACTCCTACGAACTCGGGCACCTGTACCCGTTGCTGGAAAATACCGTTACGCTGATCATGGAAAATATCGACAACGAAATCGATCTTGTTATTAAACAACTTTCCTTCAATACCCACATTGGACTTGATGGCCTTTTCCCACGCCAGGTTATCGGCTCCGATACGTGTCTCGCCAATAATCTCGATGTCGGGAACGCCCCAAGCTGATCCGGTGCCCTCGTTCACTTTAGTAAGGTAGGGGAAGCGGACGTCGGTAATCCGGTCGTTACCTACCGAACCATACGAAGCCCTTATTTTAAGATAGTCGAGCCAGGGGAGCGCCTCTTGTATAAATTTGTAGCCGGTAGGCACCCAGCCCAATGCGACGGACGGGAAGAAACCGTATTGTCTGCCGGGCTGGAAGTTTTCGGAACCGGTGTATCCGAAGTTGACGTCCAGCAGGTAAGTATCCTTGTAGCCATAAGTAAACCGGCTGGATACTCCCTGATAGCGCAAGGGAATGGCCGATAAGTTGCTTGTGGCGTCGTCTGTGTCTTTGGAATCGCTGATGTAATAATAGACCAGTGCGGATGTCCGGTGATCTGTACCGAAGAGCCGGTCATAATTGAGCGTAGCCTCAAAGTGGTATTTGCGGTACTGGCGGGTGGACTTGCTGTACGAGGCTTTTTTCTCCTGTACGGTCTCCTGCATGATGAGTGATCCGTCGCTTGCTCTGCCCAGCGCATTGTAGAGGGCCGGCTGCACGCTTCTCCGTTCATTGAAGTAGCTGTGGATATCGTATGCTCCCTGTACACGTAGTTTAAGCCCGTTGATCAATTCGGAAAAGTCCTGATTGATCGCCAAAGTTGATTTGCCTTTGTACACTTCGTTGGCAGCCTTTCCCGTATGGTTGATCATGACATAAGGCGATGACAGCTCTCCGGCACCGCGTCCGGGCAGCATACCATTGGAATATTGGGTGGGGATGGACAATGGAGTAAGCCGCGACTGTGCTCCCCATATATATTCGGTATTGGCTACGCCGGGCTGATTCAACTGGGAGAGGAATCCGTCCGAACCCAAATAAACTTTCGTTGATTTGGTCAGGTTCACGTCTAGATTGATACGGTAATTATAGGTGTTGTAGCTGACGTTCGAACTGTATATACTGTTCTTGTCTACCTTATAGGCCGCACTTTCGTTTTTACCGCCCAGGCTCAGAAAATAACGTGCCACATCGCTGCCGCCACGTCCGCTTACATAATAAGTGTGCCGCCAGAATGTTTTGTTGAGTATCTCATCCTGCCAGTTTACGTTGGGATAGAGATCAGGGTCGAGACCGTCGCGTATAATTCCCATTTCCGTATCGTCATACAAAGGTGTTTCGTTCCGTACTGCTCTGGCTTCGTTTGCTAACTGCGCATACTCATAAGCTCCCAGATATTTCGGCAGACGGTTGAGGACGGACAGCGTGGTGTTGAAACGTCCGGTAATCTGAATTTTGCCCGAAAGCCCTTTCTTGGTGTTGACCAATACGACTCCGTTGGCTCCCCTTACTCCGTACACGGCAGTTGCCGACGCATCTTTCAGGATGGAGAAACTTTCGACATCGGCAGGGTCGATGGTGTTGAGGTCGCCTTCCAGACCGTCAATCAGTACAAGGGCACTGCTGTTGGCTCCGAACGTACCGATACCACGTACCCAGAAATCGGCGATATTCTGACCGGGCTCGCCACTGCTCTGCAAGGAAATGACACCGGCTGCCCTGCCTCCCAGCAAGTTACTGATGGAAGGGGAGGGGGACTGGATATCTTTAGTGCTGACCGTCGTAATGGCACCTACCGAACTGATTTTCCGCTGAACGTTTCCCAGTGCGACGACAACCACTTCATCAAGGGAATTGTTGTCTTCAAGTAGTGTGACCGTTAAGTCGGTTTTGGGCTCGATGGCCACGTGCTCCGATGGTTTGAAGCCGATAAAAGAAAATATCATTTTGTCTCCATAAACCACTTTCAGCTTGAAATTACCGTCATTGTCGGTTGTGGTACCTTTGGAGGGCTTGTCTTTGATGTATACCGATACGCCGGGCATGGATAGCTTGTCCTTATCCACGACAGTTCCTGAAACGGTAAATTCCTGAACTTGCTGCGCAAAGGTTGTTGCCGAAAGCAATAAGCAGAACGACATTAAGTATAAAATCTGTTTGATTTTCATTGTGAGTTTACTTTGTTATTCGATAACCAATTTGCGAATGCGTGCATTACCCCAGTCTGCAATGTAAATGTCTCCCTGTTCATTGACAGCCACTCCCCAGGGATTCTTGAATAAGGACTCTACCGGTCCTCCGTCCTTGTATCCGGCGACGCCGGGCTGTCCGGCAACTGTCGTGACGATATTGTCGGCAGATATCATGCGGATGCAATGGTTGCCATAGTCGGCAACGAACATATTGCCGTCGTTGTCAAACTTGATATCCTTGGGATAATTGAAGAGGGCATCTTCAATCGGACCGTCGCGGAAAGCGCTGCCGCCGGGAGCATTGAGACGCTTAAATCCGCCTGTTCCATCCGGATCGCGGAGGTCGAGCACCGAAATCCCTTGTCTGTATGCGGTAGGGGCGTTGGAGTGAAGCGTTATATACAAAAGCCAGGGCTTCGCTGGATTAATCGCCTGTCCGTATTGTGATCCGCTGGGACCTTGATGGATAATGTGTCCTTCGAATGTGTCGGGGTCTATTTTAGCGATCTTTCCATCACGGTATCGTGTATATAGATAGCCGTCATAAGGGCAGAAGGTGACGAAATTCTTGTATCTGTCGGCATCTACGATTGAGTTCAGATCCGCCTGTGAGTATTTTATGTTACGCTGGCGGGGATACCAGGCTTCACGCGGGTCGAAGGTAAACGTCACTTCTTTGACCGATTCGTGCGCGGCGGTCAGCATTCCGGTGGCACGGTCCACCGTTAAGCCGTTGGCATATAAGATACGGTTGGCAGCATCTGCTTCAATGAGAGGAGTCACAATGTTCTGCTGTTCGTTTATCCGGGCGATTCCAAATGTACCGCCGTCACGCCATGACATGAAAAGATTGCCTTCGGCATCCAGATCAAGATATTTGCCATACACCTGAGCGGTGGAGAGTGTTCCGGCAAGGAAGCTCGTTTCACCGTTTCCGGTGACCGTGCTGACCAATGCCTGTGTATGATAAGCATATGTTTCTTCGTAAGCGACGGAATCGGTGTCGACCACTACGGAGATACGGGGATTATCGCCCGGAAGGCGCGGTACAATGGCATAAATACGGCTTCCGCTTGATGAAACGACGGAGGCTCTGGCATTGTTGAAATATACTTTGATTTTACTCACATCGGTGCCGAAGTTTTTTCCGTCCAGAAGAATTTTGTCACGTGCTCCGCCTTCTTTGGGATAGAAGGAGGTCAGTACAATCGGTTGATCGGATTGGTGTTTTTTTTCGGTGGGCTCACTGTAGCTTTCGCAACTTGATAAATAGAAGAAAGCTACCAGCGAGCAGGCTAGGGATAAGTAACGATTCATAAAGTAATAATTTAAAATTAAATGATTATCCGCATGTAGTCCGTCGGATATCTTGATATTACACGCTTTGATGGCTGGAACTTTATAGTTTGATGGTGTAATCCAAACCTTTATCGGGGGCTACGATGAAGTTGGTAACTTCAAAATTGCAGTCACCTCCTTTGATACCGTTTTCAAACTTCACAGAGATTGTATGCTGCGTATGTGGTTTCAATGTCATTTCGCGGAAATAGACCAAAGAAGGATTATGTGCGGTCTTTTTCAGTTTCAGTACCAGATCGGTAGCGTTCATGACAGAAAATGTCACTTCTTTTTCGGTGCGTTTCACTTCTTTTATGTCTACGCATTTTTCAAAGAAGGGACGGAGGATTTCTTCACGCCCGATCACCAGTTCGCGGTAATAAACGGCAGTGCGGCGATTGTCGAGTGCTTCACGGATACCTTCCGGAGAACGTTCTTTGGCAAAGACAAACGTCATCGTGCGGTGTTCGCCTTTTGAAAAATCATAGTCTGTCTGGATAGGCTGGTGGATATCGGAAGTTCCTATCATGGTCAGATTCTTGTCCAGACACCATTGAATGGCTTCGGGCATGAAAAGACCACCGTTGGCTACTTCAATGCCGTGCATGCAGCCGTCATTGTAGAGTTGTGTATGCTCAGGCCACCACAGGGTGGAGTCCGGCTGCTGGCGTGCCCAGCCCGGATGATTCCAGAAGATAAAGGCTCCTTGTTTTTTTGCCTCATTGAAAGCGTCTTTATATGCCTTTTGTTCCAATGGATTGGAGTCGTTCAGGAAGATTGCATTAAAATGTCCCGGAGGCATGGAACGGGTGATTTCACTGCCTCTGATTAGAAGTATTCCTAACTTCTTCGCCTGCTTCTGAGACAGTTCATAAGAGCGGTTATGATCTGCTATAATGTCTTTTTTGTGTGGGCGGTACTCAATATGTTCTGTCAGAGAAATGGCATCCAGTCCTTCTCGATATGCTTCGTCTACACGTACGGTAGGCCATACCAGACCGTCCGAAAAAACACTGTGCATGTGAAAGTCACATTTTAAAGTAGTGTACCCGTTCAGATTGGGAACTTGAATCTCATTGCGGCGTTGCGCTTGTGCGCTCATTAAACACATTGCTGCCAGTGCAACTCCCATCAATACTTTTTTAATTTTCATTTCTTTTGCTTTAAATTAGAGATTTGGTTTTCTTTTGGAATGCCTCTGTCCGGTCATTGGAAAATGGTACTAAACATAGGCCCCTGTGTATTTTGGCGCAAATGTATATGCAAAAAAAAGACCTGCAATAGGCGCAGTAAAAGCTTAACGGGAACTTCACGGAAAAGAAATGTAATCGTTAACGTCTGTAAAAAATGTAACGCCTTTGTAAAGTATGAGTGTCCTTGTAAACGGACATGAGTTGTTTTGTCTGTGTGGAAATAAAAAAGAAATGGATAGCCAATTTATGCGTTACAGCATAAAATTGACTATCCATTTCTTTGATTGAGTTCCTCTTTATTTAAGAGGCTTTCTTCTCTTTTACATCACTGCTGGCTTCTACCACATTCACTACATAGTCGCCCAGTTTCTCACATTCGGCGATAATATCCATGTAATAGACTCCCATCTGATAATCATATTCCTTGTTGTTAACATCCAGAATATTCTGATTTTTCAGTTGGTTACGGTAGTTATTGATTTCGTTTTCGATGTTGAAAGACTTGTTGATATCAATGCTTTGGTGTTCCGGTTTCTCTACCACTACAATCATTTGCGCGAGGGCATCGTCGGTCAGCTTCATCATGAAGTGGATGTGCTCGTATTGCTTTTCGGTAAAGTCCTGATTCGTCTGGCGTTTCCGGTTGATGGTGCGTGCCAGGTTGTAACAGCTGTCGCCGATACTTTCGATTTCCGTCACTTCGCGTAGCATGGCACGTATCTGCAACTTACTTTCAGAACTCAGACGGCCTTCGGATACCTGATTCAGATAATTGGCTATTTCAAGTTCCATGTTGTCGCTGATGTTCTCGTACTTTTCTACACGGCTGAACAGCTTGTTAAAGTCATCGTCCTTTTCGGTGTGCATCAAGTCCTGCACCATTCCGAACATACGGTGGGTGCGTTCTGCAAACAGGTGGATTTCTTTGCGTGCCTGCAGGATAGAAAGCTCTGCAGTGGAAAGCATACCACCCGTGATAAACCGCAGGCGGGGTTCTTCGTCTTCCTCCTTTGGCCGGATTAGTGCGCATACCGTGCGTTCGATCAGTTTCACTCCCCATATCAGGATACATACGTTACAGATATTAAAGATAGAGTGGAAAGCGGACAGTTTATAAGAAATGGCTACTTCCGGATTATTGCTCTGGAAGAAGGTGTCCACTACCCAGTTGACCAGTTCCATGAAAGGGTGGAAGATGATCAATACCCAGATCACACCGAACACATTAAAAACAAAATGGGCCAATGCTGCCCGCTTAGCCTGTGTGTTGGCTGTTAATGCGGCAAGATTGGCCGTGATGGTAGTTCCGATGTTTTCGCCCAGTACGAGCGCTGCTCCCAGTTCCAGACTGATCCAGCCGTTGGCGCACATAATTAATGTGATTGCCATCGTGGCGGCTGAGGCCTGTACGATCATAGTCAGTATGGTACCGATGAATAAGAACAGGAGAATGGAGAAGAATCCCATATCCGTGTAGTTCTGTACGAAGGCGAGCATTTCCGGATTGGCGTTCAGGTCGGGAGCATTTGCTTTCAGGTAAGAAAGTCCCATGAAGAGGAAGGAAAAACCGAAAATGAATTCACCGATGGACTTGCGGTTGCTCTTGCCGGAGAAGATGAGCGGAAGGGCGATGGCCAGAAGTGGAAGAGCGAAAGCGGCCATGTCAACCTTAAATCCGAAAATTGAAATAATCCATGCCGTAACCGTCGTACCGATATTGGCACCCATGATGACGCTGATGGACTCGGCCAGTGTAAGCAAACCGGCGTTGACGAAACTGACGACCATTACTGTTGTCGCCGAGGAGGACTGGATAAGGGCTGTGATCAACACTCCTGTTAATACCCCCGTTACCCGATTGGTGGTCATAGCTGTCAGGATACTTCGTAGCCTGTCACCTGCGACTTTTTGTAAGCCCTCGCTCATTATTTTCATGCCATAAAGGAAGAGCCCTAACGAGCCTATGAGCTTTAAAAAATCATAAAAAGAATATTCCATCTATAATAATTTTAGTGGTTGTTTGTTCTCTATCTGATTACTAAGTATATTTAGTCCCATGTTATTCACCTTATTAAAAAGACTACGATGAAACAGATGTTACAAATATGTTGCAAAAATAATAATATTTATAAAGAATTCCCTATCGGAAGCTCACTTTTGGATATTTATTACGGTTTTAATCTTAATTTTCCTTATCAGGTAGTCAGTGCCAAGGTGAATAACCGTTCCGAAGGTCTCAATTTCAAAGTATATAATAACAAGGATATAGAGTTTCTGGATGTGCGCGATTCATCCGGTATGCGTACGTATGTGCGGTCACTCTGCTTTGTCTTGTTCAAGGCTGTCAGTGAGCTTTTTCCCGAAGGAAAGCTGTTTGTGGAACACCCGGTATCCAAAGGTTATTTTTGTAATCTGCGGATCGGTCGCCCTATTACATTGGAAGATGTGACGCGTATCAAACAGCGTATGCAGGAGATTATCGCAGAAAATATCTCTTATCACCGCATCGAATGCCATACGGCTGAGGCCGTGCGTGTGTTCAGCGAACGCGGGATGAATGATAAGGTGAGGCTGCTCGAAACTTCCGGTTCGCTATATACCTATTATTATACGCTGGGCGATACGGTCGATTATTATTATGGTAATCTGCTCCCCAGTACCGGATATATCAAGTTGTTCGACATCGTAAAATACTATGATGGCCTCTTGCTGCGCATTCCCAATAAAGAGAATCCGGATGTGCTGGAGGAAGTGGTGAAGCAGGAGAAGATGCTGGATGTATTTAAGGAGTATCTCAACTGGAGCTATATCATGGGACTTAATAACGCCGGTGACTTTAACCTCGCCTGCGAGGAAGGGCACGCTACGGATTTAATTAATGTAGCGGAAGCATTGCAGGAAAAGAAAATAGCCCAGATTGCCGATACGATCTTCCATCGTGGGGAAAACGGCGACCGGGTGAAACTGATTTTGATTTCCGGTCCGTCCTCTTCAGGAAAGACCACGTTCAGCAAACGTCTTTCCATCCAGTTGATGACGAACGGGCTCAAACCCTTCCCGATCTCCTTGGACAATTATTTCGTAGACCGTGAAGAGACACCTCTGGATGAAAACGGTAACTATGATTATGAGTCTCTGTATGCGCTCGATCTGGAATTGTTTAACCAGCAGTTGCAGGCTTTGCTGCGCGGTGAGGAAGTGGAGCTTCCGCGCTTTAACTTCTCTCTGGGGAAGAAGGAATATAAAGGTGATAAACTGAAAATTGAAGATAATACGATTCTCATTCTGGAAGGTATTCATGCGTTGAATCCGGAACTGACACCGCATATCCCGGATGAAAAGAAGTTCAAGATTTATGTCTCGGCATTGACCACTATTTCTTTGGACGATCATAACTGGATTCCTACGACAGACAATCGTTTGCTTCGCCGCATTATCCGCGACTTTAATTATCGGGGATATTCGGCCCGCGAGACCATCTCCCGCTGGCCTAGTGTGCGTGCCGGCGAAGATAAATGGATATTCCCTTATCAGGAGAATGCGGATGTGATGTTCAATTCGGCGCTGTTGTTTGAATTTGCAGTGCTTCGCCTGCATGCAGAACCTATTTTGATGGGTGTTCCGCGCAATTGTCCGGAATATTGTGAGGCGTACCGGTTGCTGAAATTCATTAAATATTTCGTTCCGGTGCAAGATAAGGAAATTCCCCCGACGTCTTTACTCAGGGAGTTTTTGGGAGGAAGTAGCTTCAAATATTAGATAATAAATTTATTTAAGAGAATTATTTTGGAATTTATAGTTATTGTATAAATATAAGTTCGTAACTTCGCGCCGCAAAAAACAAGCGTGGCAATATGTTGTTGTATTCCAGGGAAAGGAAATAACTGTAAGATTAGACTTAAATAATGAACATTTGTACGTTCTTTCCGTTTATGTTATTACACAGCAAAAAAAGGGTATATGATATTTTATAACAATTTACTAGCGAAATGCTTTTTAGGGAAAAAGAAGCATTATTTTATGATAGGAGGGTTATTCTTTACTCGGTACAAGTATTTGGAAGTTTGGGAAGAAATGGAGTTAAGAATACATGCACGGCAATTCTGGGAGTGTTTTTTATTGACTTTAATCCCAGCATTGGGTTTGTCACTATGGTTTTCATGGTGGTGGATGGTGCTTCCGTTCATGACATATCACTTGCTTTACTGGTTTGAAAAAGCAATTAGTTCTCATTCGGTTTTTAACTGGGAGGCATTGACCTATTGTGGTGATGCCGTTTATATGAGAAAAAGAAAATCCTATGCCTGGATGAAATGGTATGGGAAGAAAAACTTCCCGAAATCGGAATGGGAAGACTAAAAGAATAGAGAAACGCTAAAACTCTCTTGCGAATTTATTCAGGCACGGTTTACACAGATTAATATGGTTTCGATTAAAACAGAACCGTAAAAACTCTGTAAGCCGTGCCTGAATAATGATATGATAACAGTTACTTCCGCTTTCGGCGGGTTTTCCTTTTCTACTGCTTTTATTTCAGATGTTTCTTTATCCAAAGCAGATGTCCGTACTCTGTGTCACTGGAGGTCCAATGTTCATTAATAGGAGTGATCAATGCTTCTTTCGGGCAATTCAATACATTATATACAATGTAGCTGGTAGTCGGTGGGCAAACGTTATCATTGAATCCCCATGTCATATAAGTGTCCGCCTTGATTAATTGGGCAAAGTTTACCACATCATAATAAGCCATTGTTCTGATTTTTTCGGGAGTATCCATATCTACGGTATTTCGGAAGAAATGGGGATAACCTCCGGCACGTCCGGCTTTGTAACCTGCCATATCGCTTAGAGCCGGATGATTGGCTACGCAGGCCGTTACCCGCTGATCCAGTCCGGCGGTGACGAGTGCTAATGCTCCTCCCTGGCTGCCGCCTTGAACGACTACATTCTTTCCGTCCCATTCCGGCAGTGAGGTCAGTAGGTCGATGCTGCGGACACAGGCCAGATATACCCGTTTCATGTAATAGTTGTCGCGGCTGTCCAGACCGTTGGACAGGTATCCGTTTTCTCTGCCGTTGAAAGCGGCACTGATTTCTTTGAATTCTTCTTCGCTCATTTCCGGATTTAGCCCGTGGATCTCGATTTCAAAGCGGATGCAGCCTTGTTCGGCGTAGTACTTATGTCGCAAAGGTTCCTTGATTGTCTTGATTCCTGCGCCCGGAGGACATAGTACGACAGGGTATTTGCCTTCTTTCTTCGGATAGAACAGGTAGCCGTAGATACTTTGTCCGCGTTGGTTCACCTGCAGCTTGATGAGATAGCAGTCTATTTGGTCGGTCGAGTATTTCTTTACGTGCTCTTTGGTGTATATCAGCGGAAATTTGGTCAGTTCCGCCTTTTCGTTCTCCCAGAATTGCTGAAAGTCGGCAGGCATGGTGGTATACGGACGGAGCTTTTCCGGCGAGAAGCCCACTTTGACGTGATGGGAGTATTTCTTTCCGTCTACGGTGGTGGTCAGGCGGCAGTCTCGGAAGCCCGGTTTCTTCATGGTGCCTACGGGGATTGTTGCCTTTCCTTTTCTCATGATGACTGTTCCTTTGGTATCGGCAGGCATCATTTCTCCGCCTATTTCGAAATTAATCGCTATGCTATCTCCCGGAATGCCGTATTTGTAAAACTGCACTTCTACGTTTGCCTGTTCTCCGGTTTTGTAAAGCCAGTCGGCATGATCGGGTACGGTTACCCAGAATACGTCACTCCGGTAGGGATTGTTTTCGGCAACTGCAAGCAGCGTTGTCAGTAACAACGCTGCTGATACACAAAATCTTCTCATATTCATTTTACTGTTCAATATAACTGTCATTCGTCTTCTCATTCTATTTTCCATCTGATCGGTTTGTTAATTACGCCGCAATATTAGGAAAGATTAGAAAGACAGAGGTCGATAAAATGTTCTATTAAGTGTAAATTTAGAGCAACTTCCACTCGAATGTATGTTTTCCGGCTTCTAACTCTATGACACGTTCTCCTTTCACAGTATCGGGCACATATAAAGTGGCGCTGCTGTTGGCAGGAATCGTCACGCTGTACACAACACTTTTTTTCTTACGTTCCCATTGGGACTGAATCTCTCCGTACGGAGAACGGTGTCTGGCCTCAAACTGCTTTAAATCACTGGGGAAGTTGGGGCGCAGGAGGATATGTTTAAAACCCGGCTGCTGTGGGTCGGGGAAGATACCGCCCAAGCCTTTATAGAACCATCCTCCGATTTCTCCGAACATCATGTGGTTGTCCGAAATGTCACGTGTAGCATTCAAATCCCAGTTTTCGAGCAGGGTGGTGGCTCCGTTGGCAATCCAGCAGCCCCATGACGGGTAGGTGTCTTGTGCAGCTACTTTATAAGCGGTTTCGGCTTCTCCGTTTTCACTCAAGGCGTTCAGTATGGCTTTGGCTCCCAATACACCCACATCCAGATGGAAACCGGCTTCTTCCACCTTCTTCGCCAGGTTGCGGGCTACTTTTGCTTTCATATCCTTGGGGACAATACCCCACATCAGCGGTACGCTCAGTTCCGTCTGAACGCCGCTGGCGTATATGCCGGTTTCCCTGTTCAGATATTTGTCATTGATCGCTTGCCTGATCTTTTCCGCAAGCGCCTGATAATGTTTGTAATCTTCCTGCTTGTTGAACAGCTTTGCGGCATTGGCCAGTATTTTAGTATCTACATAGAAGTATACCGATGAGGTCAGTTCTTTGGACGAATGCGATTTCACAGGAACCCAGTCTCCTCTTCCCCATGAAGTCAGTCCGCTTGGGCTGGTACGGTCTACGTAGTCTATATATCGTTTGATGTTTTCGTAGCAGTCGGCTAATAATTTGCTGTCTCCGTAGAACAGATAAATATTCCAGGGAATAATGGCGATTGTACTCGTCCAGTCCAGACCGTTGTCCGTGCCGTATCCCCATCCTCCGGTCGGAATGATGTCGGGTAATACTCCGTTGGGTTGCTGTTCGTCACGGTGGTCGGCTAGCCATTTTTCGTAGACTGTGATGCCGTCATAATTATATAGTGCTGTTTCTATCGCAAAATGTCCGTCTCCCGTCCATCCGTTTTTCTCCCGTTGGGGGCAATCGGTGGGATACCCCATCAGATTGGACAGATAGGCGTTGTTGGTAGCCCACCACAACCGGTTTACGAGTGGGTTTGACGTGTTTATCTCTCCTTTTTGCGGAACGTCGCTATGAACGAAATAAGCAGTCAGACTGTTTTGATCGAGTGCGACAGGCTTACTGCTTGTCACTTCTACGTATCTGAAGCCTTTGTAGTTGAACCGTGCCATAAACTCGTCTTCTCCCTTTCCGCTCAGGATGAGAATATCCGTCTGGAATGGGTCTTTGTCATCTATCGGACGATGGTATACGTCAATGTTTGACATATTCACCCGTCCGTTGTCATAGATGCGTTCGCCGTGTTTGAGCCTTACTACCGTTCCTTCTTCTCCGGATACCTTGATGCGGGTCACTCCGGACATATTTCTGGCAAAGTCGAATACATACGTCGTGTCGTTCACTTTCTTAAGCGCTTTTGCCGGTATTGTTTCTACGATACGAATCGGTTGTACCTGCTGGGATACGACGTTTTGAGAAGGTACAGCTCTGTAACCAGCTTCCTTCCATTTCGAATCGTCAAAATCTGCAGTATTCCAGCCTTTCTGTTCCAGGCGGGCGTCATAATGTTCCGCTGTATAGATGCTGTTGAAGATCAAGGCCCCCGAAGAAGTCTTCCAGTCTCTTTCGGAGCGGATTACTTCTGTCGTGCCGTCTTCGTAGGTAATTCTCAGGTCCATGCAAAAAGCGGGGCGGTTACGCCACGGTGCGCGGTCAAAGTCCCAGACTGCTTTTGACTGATGGTTGTACCAGCCATTCCCCAGCAGTACGCCAATCGCGTTTTTACCTTTCTGAAGTTGGTTGGTCACATCATAAGTCACATAGAAATTCCGTCTGTCGAAACGGGTATACAGCGGGTCTAGCCGATGGTTTCCAATTTTCTCTCCGTTGATGTATAATTCGTATAAACCGGCGACGGCGATGTACGCTCTGGCGGATTTGACTTTCTTTTGAGTGTCGAATGTTTTTCTGAAATAGGGGGCGGGCTTATAGTTGATGTCTCTGTTGTCGCCAATCCATGCGCCCTGCCAGTTTTCCATTCCCATCATTCCGGTCTCGAAGCTGTTGATGTCCGAAGTAGCCTTTTTGCCGTCCTTATCCCATACATTCACTTTCCAGTAATATTTGGTAAAGGGTTGAAGATTCTTTTCCGGATAGGTGACAAGGATTTGATCCGATTCCTTTTTCCCCGAGTTCCAGATTTCCCCGTTTTCGTTGTTTGCTTTCAGTGAGTCTGTGCTGACTATTATCTGATAGGCAGTCTGCCGGGCTCCTTGTCGGGCATCGTCCAGCATCCACGACAATCTGGGATTGGCATTGTCGATGCCTAGCGGATTGATCAGGTGGTCGCAATGAAGGTTCACGGGCTTGCATTCTTCTTGCTTTTGTGCAAGGGTCGGTTGCAGTGCACAACATGCAAGTGCAGTCACTAAATATATTTTTTTCATTCTGTCTATTTGTTTTCCTTTTTAACCACAAACTGATATGTACCGGACTGTAGTTCTAATACTGCCTTTCCATTCATGAAAGTAACCGAAGAAACTCCTTCCGCTTTCACGGCAGTTTTTCCGCTTTCTTCTACTACATAGTCGAGAGTAGGTAATAGTAAGTGAAGAGTGGCGGTGGTGTTGGCAGGTATCGTCACTTGGTAAGAAACTGTTCCGTCATTTTCTTTTTTCCAGCTGCTCTTTATATCTCCATAACAGGAAGGGAACGAAGCATTTACCCAGTCAATCCGTTCCTGACCGGCGGCAACTTCCGGACGGTTGTCTGGAACCGGCTGTAATACGATGTGCTTGAATCCCGGACGTGTTTCGTCGATATCTATACCGCCCATTGTGCGGTACATCCATTCGGAGACTGCTCCATACGAGTAATGATTGAACGAGTTCATCGATACGGGGCCAAAACCTTTCTCTTTGGTATACGAATCCCAGCGTTCCCAGATAGTGGTTGCTCCCTGGTCTATGCTATACAGCCAGGAAGGGTTGTTCCGTTGCAGCAGTAGATCGTAAGCCGTATTTGATTCTCCGAACTGGCTTAATGTCTGATTCAGGATGGCTGTACCCACGAATCCTGTGCTCAGGCGGTTACCGTTGCCGGCAATCTTGCGGACCAGTGTTTCCACTCCTTTCTTACGTGCTTCTTCTGTCGGGAATAAATCCAGTTTCAAGGCAAGCAGATAGGCCGTCTGGCTCTTTTGCTTCAAGTCTCCGTCTGCATCGACGTAGCGTGTCTGGAATTCTTTCTTGATTTCCTGTGCCAGCTTTCTGTAAGCCTTTGCTTTGGAAGCGTAGGCATCACAGTCGTCCGTTTTCAATGCTTCCGAAATTTTGGCCATCAATTGTGCCGTATATGCGTAGTAGCATACACTGACATAGCGGCGTTCGGTATCTTCGTACGATAGCCAGTCGCCATAATTTGTTCCGGCACCGTTATAGTTATAACCGTCTCCTTTTTGACGGGACAGGAACTCCATGTATTTCTCCATAGATGCATAATTGTCCTGCAATATCTTTTTGTTGTCGTACATCAGATAGATAGTCCAGGGAACGATGACACCGGCATCAGCCCAGGCTGCCTGTCCGTAGCCTACCCATGAGTGTGGAGCTACATCCGGATAGGCGCCGTCACTTCGCTGACCGTCACGCATATCTCTCATCCATTTTTCGAAGAAGGCGGATACATTCGCATTATAAGAAGCGGCACGGCAGAACACTTGCGTGTCTCCGGTCCAGCCCAGACGTTCGTCTCTTTGCGGGCAGTCGGTAGGGATGCTCAGATAGTTGCCTCTTTGTCCCCACATGACATTGCTGTATAACTGATTGATTGACCGGCTGCTAGTGACAAACGAAGCTCCCTCTTCGGTAGCGGAACCGACCACTTCCCCTATCAGGGAAAGTACCTCGATGTCTTCACTTGCCGTTATCTCACAATACTGAAAACCGAAGAAGGTCATGGACGGATGGAATGATTCGCCTTCCTTGCTTCCTTTCAGGATATACTTCAATGTTGCTTTTGCACTTCTGAGGTTGGCGGTATATATACTTCCGGCAGGGCCGTCGTCTCCGCGTGATTTATCTCCCGTGTCGTTCAGCATCTCGCCGAAACGGAGTTTCATCTCCGTTCCCGATGCACCTTTTACTTTGAACCGAACCCAGCCGACCATGTTCTGACCTAAGTTGTAGACGGCCGTTTCACCTTTCTTTAGCCGGATAGGAGCCGGTTTGTCCGTAACACTCACTACATTGATTTTACCGTCTTTTTCACCTTGGTAAACAGTAGTGGACAAAGGGATACGGCTCAGATGCGGACGTACCTGAACGGTGGGTCCGGCAAAGGCGATTAACTCTCCTTTGAAATGAGGGTTGACAGCCGTCTTGTTCCAGTTGGCAGTATTATATCCGGGCTTCGTCCATGCACTTTCTTTTCGGGCGTCATAAGTTTCTCCGTGGTAGATGTCTCCCATTCGTATGGCACCGTCCATGGATGACAGCCAGGAAAGGTCCGTTACTACCGTTTCCGAAGTGCCGTCCGTATATTTCAGTAATATCTTTGCGATGAATCCTACTTCGTGACTGCCATACTCTCCGTGGCAGACGTCACTGTTCCACCAGCCGGAGGATACCTGGGCGCCGACTGCGTTTTCTCCTTTCCGGAGCAAATCGGTGATGTCATACGTCTGATAGTGGGCTGTTTTGCTGAAATCCGTCCATTCCGGCTTCAATTCGTCATAGCGTATGCTGCCGTCTTCCATCTTGTTTCCTACCCGTTGTCCGTTGATAAACAAATCATAGACGCCCAGAGCCGAACTGTAGATGCGGGCGGATGCAATCTTCTTTTTTGCCTTGAATTCTTTACGGAACATGGGTACTCCGCTCATGTCAACCTGCAATACCCGATAATCGCCGGAACCGGAAACCATATTCAGTTTACGATTACCTCCCACAGATACGATTTCTCCGCCTTCAAAAGCGGACTGAGGTTTCTCGAAATCCTCTTTCAGAACGACTTTGGCTTCTTCCTTGTCGCTTTTCTGTTCGTACTCTGTCAGTACGATATTGTCAAACATGGCCGTTTCGTTGGTGTTATTTCCTCTGAATGCCCGGAAGCCGATATATCCATTCGATAGTTTGGAATCGGTGTCGGTATAGGTATCCACCAGTACCTTGTCAATATAAGTCTTGACCACTCCATCTTTTGCTTCGATTGCCAGATGGTGTTCTTTATTCAGCAAGTCGGATTTAGTGAAGAATTTGCCGATCGGAGTATCCGAACTTTGCAGGCGTCCCCTGTCATAAATATGTCTTCTGATCAAAGGTTCTTTTTCATTGTCCAGCGTATTGACAGACCACATGAATACGTTGGAAGCATCGCGTGCGCCGAAAAGAACGGATGCGTTGCCGGAAGTCAGTGTGACATCCATTTCCAGCAGCATTCGTGCCTTTGTCTGTTTCTTGTCTTCCGGATTGATTTTGGAATTCTTGTTTATTTGAGTTGCCTTGATCCATTGCGCTCCCGACCATCCGTCGGACAGCAGTCCTGTTTCGAAGAAAGCCTTTTCCGTCGAAGTCTCTTCTCCGGTTTTGTTGTTCCACACGGTTACTTTCCAATAATAGCGGGTGGAAGGGGTGAGAGCCGGTCCTGCATAACAGATGTGCAATGATTCGTCAGATGCCACCTTTCCGGAAGTCCAGACCGGATTTAGACAGGCTGCATCGGTCGCTACCGTGATTTGATAGGCTGTTTGTCTGACTCCTCTTTCCGCTGACTCTAGTTGCCAGCTGAATCGGGGAGCTGTTATGTCCAGCCCGATAGGATTGGTCAGATATTCAACCTGTAGTTTTTTGATTGCTGCATTCGTGGGCAGCAGAAAAAGAATAGATAAAAGTAACAAAGTAGTTCGTGCCATTAGTTTAAAGTATTAATAGTTTGTTATGATGGGGGATACTTGCAAATATAGTGCTTATTGTCTTGGATAGACATAAGAATTTTGACACTAATACTTAAAAATATGACCGTCCCCTTGAAATAATAAATGCCTATACTTGTTGTAGTACAGGCATTTATCGTTTTATGTGAATTCCGGTGCCATCTGTGAATAAAGCAGGGGTTATCTTAAAGCTTCCACTTCTTCGGGTGTCAGCGGAATTTTCTTGCCGAGTCGGCGGGCACCTGTCTCCGTGATGAGATAATCTTCTTCGTTGCGGATACCGCCGAAGTCTTTGTAAGTTTCCACTTTGTCGTAATTGATAAAATTGGTGAACTTCTTTTCTGCTTTCCACATATCAATCAGTTCGGGGATGAAGTAAATGCCCGGTTCTACGGTATGTACGAATCCCGGTTCCAGTGGAATGGCGAGGCGTTGCGACTTGCGTCCGAACTGCGTGCTCTTCGGCTGACCGTTGTATCCTACCCATATCTCACCCAGATTTTCCATATCGTGAACATCCAGTCCCATCATGTGTCCTAATCCGTGCGGATAGAACAGGGCATGCGCGCCTTCGCGGACAGCATCTTCCGTATTTCCTTTCATTAGTCCGAGAGTTTTCATGCCGTCTACCATGACGCGGGCGGACAATTCGTATACATCCATATAAGGAATGCCCGGACGAAGCGCCTTGACAGATTCCAGATGCATCGCATTCTGGATTTCGTAAACTTCGCGCTGGCGGGTTGTAAATTTCTTATCCGCAGGAATCGTGGACGACATATCGCCTGCATAACCCGACTCGACTTCCGCACCTGCGTCAATCAGGAACAGATCGCCCGGTTTCACTTTATTTCCGTGATAATGGTTGTGCAGCGTCTGCCCGTTGATGGTGGCGATCGTTGCAAACGACAGTTCGCAGTTGTTGGACTCTGCCACGCGATTCATTTCCGCTACTACTTCATATTCGTACATTCCCGGACGAAGCACCTTCATGGCGGTGATGTGCATATCGGCAGTCACGTCACAGGCTTTTTCTATTTCTACGATTTCTTCCGCCGACTTGTAGTTGCGCTGAGCTATGACGGCACGGATGAAAGGTACGGAACCTTCCTGACGTGCAGGTGGTATTCCGAGCCAGTCCATCAGTTTCAGTTTATGTTCGGGGCGGTAGGGAGGAAGATAATGAATTGCTTTTCCACTCTGGACGCATTTGTGCAGATAGCCGACGATATCAGCGGAAGCCATCATTTCCCTGATGCCGACACGTTCGCATTTTTCGCGTAACGTAGGCTGTGAGCCCATCCATACGATGGCATCGATGGATAATTCGTCACCGAAAATAATTTCTTTGTCTTCGTCAATATCGATGATGGCCGAAAGTCCGGCACACGAAAGACCGAAATAATAAAGAAAAGTGGAGTCCTGACGATAACGGAACGTGTTATCCTCATAATTCAGCCCGCACTCGTCATTTCCCAGAAATAACAAAACTCCGGAGCCTAAATTCTTTTTCAGCAGGGCTCTGCGCTGCATATACGTCTCTTTGGCAAACATACTGTCCTAATTTTTAAGTTCGTGCAACAAAGATAAAGAATTTTGTGTTATAGGATTAAAAATAATCCCACTAATCTGTGTAATCTCTCGTTAAAAAGTTACTTTTGTAGCGAGAAACAGTAGAAAGCAAAAACGAATATGGCACAAGGTTCCCGTCAAATACAATCGCAGGCGCAACAGCAGATACAAACGCTCTCGCCACAGCAGATTCTGGTCGTGAAGTTGTTGGAGCTTCCCGCAGTCGAGCTGGAAGACCGTATCCATGCTGAACTATTGGAAAATCCGGCGCTTGAAGAAGGCAAAGAAGACGCTGCTACAGATGAATATGCCGATGGCGTCAGTCCGGAAGAAGGCATGGATAACGATGCCAATGATTATGATTCTTTAAGTGATTACCTCACCGAAGACGATATCCCCGACTACAAATTGCAGGAAAACAACCGCTCGCGGGACGAGCAGGCGGAAGATATTCCTTTCTCCGACGCCACCTCTTTTTATGAAATTCTGAAAGAACAACTCCGTGAACGTAACCTGACCGAGCACCAGTGCGAACTGGTGGAATATCTGATCGGTTCGCTGGACGATGACGGACTGCTCCGTAAATCGCTGGAAAGTATCTGTGACGAACTGGCTATCTACGCCGGTATCGAATCTACGGAAGAAGAACTGGAAGAGGCTCTGTGCATCCTGCAGGATTTTGACCCGGCAGGTATCGGAGCACGCAACCTTCAGGAATGTCTGATGATACAGATTCTGCGCAAGAAGAGCGAAGAGAAGAAGCCGTCACCGATATTGAACCTGGAAGAGCGCATCATCAGTGACTGTTATGAAGAATTTACCCGGAAGCACTGGGAGAAAATCATTAAGAAACTGGATGTCAGAGAAGAGACTTTCAATGAGGCGATTGCCGAAATAACCAAGTTGAATCCCCGTCCGGGCGCTTCGCTCGGAGAGACGATCGGAAGAAACCTACAGCAGATTGTTCCCGATTTTCTGGTGGATACCTACGATGACGGAACGATTAACGTAAGCCTGAATAACCGCAATGTTCCCGAACTCAGGATGAGCCGCGACTTTACCGAGATGGTGGAGGAGCATACCAAAAATAAGGCGAACCAGTCCAAAGAGTCGAAAGAAGCCATGATGTTCCTGAAACAGAAGATGGATGCGGCACAAGGATTTATCGATGCGGTGAAGCAGCGGCAGAATACATTGATGACTACCATGCAGGCGATTATCGACTTGCAGCGTCCTTTCTTCCTCGAAGGCGACGAGTCATTGCTGAAACCGATGATTCTCAAAGATGTGGCAGAACGTACCGGACTGGATATCTCTACGATTTCCCGTGTCAGCAACAGCAAATACGTACAGACCAACTTCGGCATCTATCCGCTTAAATTCTTCTTCAGCGATGGCTATACGACGGAAGACGGAGAGGAAATGTCCGTACGCGAGATACGTAAGATTCTGAAAGAATGCATTGACGGAGAAGACAAAAAGAAACCGCTGACAGATGACGAACTGGCGGATATCCTGAAGGAAAAAGGCTATCCTATCGCCCGCCGTACGGTGGCGAAATACCGTCAGCAGTTGAATATACCGGTGGCAAGACTGAGAAAGTGAGTTTAAAGTATTAACTATAAAGTATTAAGTATTAGTGCTGATGGATAAAGAAAAAGAGCATATCATAGCGGATAAAACAATGTTGCGGGTGGCACGGATCACCTCCATCGTGTTTACTCCATTTTCTATACCGTTTCTGGCGTTTCTGGTGTTATTCCTGTTTTCTTATCTCCGTATCATGCCGATACTTTATAAGGGAATTGTGTTGGGAATCGTTTACTGCTTCACCATACTGACGCCCACTATCACCATTTTCCTGTTCCGGAAGATCAACGGGTTTGCCCGTCAGGAACTGAGTGAGCGTAAGAAACGTTATGTACCTATCCTGCTGACTATCATTTCGTATGTGTTCTGCCTGCTGATGATGCGGAAACTGAATATTCCCTGGTATATGACCGGAATCATTTTTGTTTCCCTGGTGATATCGATCATCTGCATTCTGGTCAATCTGAAATGGAAACTGAGCGAACACATGGCGGGGATGGGCGGTATTATCGGGGGACTGGTTTCGTTCAGTGCGCTGTTCAGCTATAATCCGGTAGTGTGGTTGTGCCTGTTTATTCTGATTGCAGGCATATTGGGCTCGGCGCGGATTGTGCTGGGGCATCACACCTTGGGCGAGGTCCTTTCCGGTTTTGTAGTCGGGCTGGTCTGCTCTTTTTTGATACTCCATCCGGCGTACAACCTTATATTCAGAGTATTTTTATTTTAAAAACAATATAAATCCTAAAAACTAATCATTATGAACTTTCCACAGAACTTGAAGTACACGAATGAACACGAGTGGATTCGCGTAGAAGGAGACATCGCTTACGTAGGTATCACAGATTACGCACAGGAGCAACTGGGCGATATTGTATTCGTTGATATTCCTACCGTAGGAGAAACGTTGGAAGCCGGAGAAACTTTCGGAACGATTGAAGTGGTAAAGACCATTTCCGA
>OCHI01000851.1_pt1 | contig 27329 bp, 40 predicted proteins | sample 1538691 | NCBI WGS metagenome assembly OCHI01 (sample SAMN04571718, study PRJEB22368) | human gut metagenome | biome: human gut; material: stool | host: Homo sapiens | place: Luxembourg | collected 2012-09-21 | reverse complement strand
TAAAATTAACAGCACCAGGATGTGGTGAGTTACCAGCAATACAAACAAAAGATAATTGTATTGTATCTTGTTGGGAAATGTCTGAAGAAGAAAAGAAACAATTTGAAAAGACCGGAAAAATATGGTTAACAGTAATAGGTGTAAAACATCCACCAGTTTGTGTATCAGTAGAAAAACCATTTGGTATGGTTCGAGATGGAAAAATAGAGGAGGAATAATCCTATGAGCGAAGAGGACAAACAAAAAATATTACAAGCATTTGAAAAAGTAATTGAAGAGGCAAAAAAAATTATAAAAAGAATTATAGAGGTAGTAATACCAATAATAAAAAAAATAGTCATTGGCATTGTAAGAATGATGAATGACAATAAAGCATGTAAATGTCTACATATATGGCTACATACGAAAAATAATAGAATAAAGAAAAAACAAATCAAAAGAATAAATAAATTTATATTAAGTTACATGCCTTTATAAAAAGTAAGGGAAAGAGGTGCTTTTTATGGGCGATAAAAGTAATCAGGTTAGTGTTGATCCTAGGTTATATGATATAATTCAAGATTGTATTACTGTCGGAGTTAATGAGGGAGTGAGAAGAGCATTAGTAGAAATAGAAAAGCAAAAAGAAGAAAAGAAAAAACATAAAGCTGATATGAGGTTTAGAAATACAGAGTTGCTATTATACAACTATGTGAATTTTAAGCAGCATACAGAAAATTCAATATATACTGAATCTCAATTAAGTAAAGAAGAATTATTTGATGAATTAGATTTGGATATGGATGAAGAAATAACCAAAACACAAATAAATTCAATTATTAAATCTAAAAATAAGACAAGTATTATTATGAAACATATAGATACATTTTTAGATTATTATGAGTATAAATGTTTAGAATCAAATAGGGAAGATGTGCAAAGAAGAATACAGGTAATTAAGTTATTATACTTAAATGAAGAAAAAATGACACAAGAACAAGTTGCCGAGAAACTAGATTGTTCTGATAGAACAATAAGAAACACTAAAAATATTGCTATTAAAGAACTTTCGGTATTATTCTTTGGAATAGATGGATTAAAGATTAAGTGATAAAATGTTTCCAAAATATTTCCTAGACAATTCCTATAATAGATTTTATAATGATAATATCTTAATTGTAACATAAAAAATTCCTGAAATTAGGTGAAAAGTATTAAAAACTCTCTGTAAAGGGGGTTTTTTCTTTTGCCTTACGAAAGAAGATGATGCAATGAAATTAGAATTGTGTATGAAATACGAATGCAAAAATTGTAAGAATAAATTAAAATGTTTTAGAGAAGAAAGAGAGAATAATAATGGTTTTTCAAAATATAAAAATAAGCAATCTAAAAGAGGCAGAATACAATCCAAGAAAAGATCTAAAACCAGAGGATATAGAATGGAAAAAGATACAAAGAAGTATTGAGGAATTTGGGTATGTAGATCCAGTAATTATAAATAAAGATGGAACAATAATAGGAGGGCATCAAAGGTACAAGGTACTTAAATATATGGGATATGAAGAAATACAATGTGTTGTATTAGATATAGATAAGCAAAAAGAAAGAGCATTAAATATTGCATTAAATAAGATTACTGGTGAATGGGATGATAAAAAATTAAAGGAATTATTACAGGAATTAGAAAATTCGGATTATGATTTGTCAACAACAGGATTTGATGATGTTGAATTGGATGATATTTTAGATATAGAGGAAAATTTAGAAGATAATTTTAATTGTGAAAAGTATATTGAAGAAATAAAAGAAACCACAACTAAATTAGGAGATATTTGGATTTTAGGTGAACATCGATTGATGTGTGGAGATAGCACAAAAAAAGAGGATGTAAAAAGACTTATGAATAATGAGTTTGCAAAATGTTTATTTACATCACCACCATATAATATGGGAGCAAATATGTATGAAAATTATGAGGACAATCTAGAAAGTAAAAAATATATAGACTTCAATTTAGATGTTATTAGAGTGTGGAAAGAATATTTAAAAGGCTATTTGTTTTGGAATATTAGTTACAACAAGAATAGTAGATGGGAATTTATTGAAATAATGTATAAAATCATAAAAGATATTGGACTAAAATTTATGGAACTTATAGTATGGGATAAAGGACACGGAATGCCAATAGTTTCAAAAGATATGTTGACGAGACAATATGAAGATATATTGATGGTTAGCAATGAAGATGAAATATCACAAGATATGGAACTTTATTATTTAGGAACAACAGAAAAAAGAGGATATTTCAATAAAAAGAAAGGAAAAGGAATTACTAACTATTGGAGGATTACAACAGGAAATACACAACTAGACAATCACAAAGCATGTTTTCCAGTAAAACTACCAGTAAGAGCAATTGAATTGACAACAGATAAAAAAGACATTGTTGTTGATTGTTTTGGAGGGAGCGGAACTACCTTAATTGCTTGTGAAAAATCAAATAGAAAATGTTATACGATGGAATTAGATCCACGATATTGTGATGTAATAATAAAGAGATGGGAAGAATTAACTGGAAAAAAAGCAAAAAAAGAAAAGTAGAGGGTAGGTGGTGATATGGTTTGACAGATAAAGAATTAAAAAAAATAAAGAAAGATTATATGGCAGGCATTAAATATAAGGATATTCAAGAAAAAAACAATATCACTAATAGCCAATTGATTTACTTGATACAAAAAAATAAATGGAAAAGGAAAAGTAATCGCAGTGAAGCGATGAAAGACAATAAAAATGCAAAAGGTAATAAAGGTGGACACGGAGCTGAAAAAGGAAATAAGAGAGCATTAACTACCGGAGAATATGAAAAAATATTCCCCGGTATTTTTTCTGAAGAAGAAAAAAAGATATTTGATAACTACAAAATAGAAAATAAAAAAGAGGCTTTATTAGAAGAATTAAAGATACTTACCATTCGAGAAGTAAGAATGTTAAACAGAATAAAAAAGATACAAGATAAGAATAAAGATATGACAATATATAGTATATCAAAAACCAATTATCAATCAACAGAATGGAATAAAGAAAATTCTACAACTACAATAACACATGCTGAAGATACAATAATACTATTACAAAAAATAGAAGAGGGATTGACGAGAATACAAGAGGCAAAAAGGAGATGCATTGAAAGTTTAGGAAAAATAGGAATGGATGATGAAAGGTTAAAAATAGAAAAAGAAAAACTAAAAATAGAACAAAAACGATTAGAATTAGAGTTACAAAACCAAGAGGGCGAAGAAATAGAAGATACTTCGGAAACGGATGCGGATTTATATGGCAGTTAGAACAGTAAAAAAGAAAAAAACAATCCAATTTAATTTTGGTGATAAACATAAAGATTATATAAGAAATTGTGTTGATAATACCTTTAATATTGCAGAACGGAGCAGTTAGAGCAGGAAAAACAGTTGATAATGTATATGCATTTGCTCATGAATTAAAAACTACTCCAGATAAAATACATTTGGCCACAGGTTCAACAAGTGCAAATGCTAAATTAAATATTGGTGATGCAAATGGATTTGGACTTGAGTACATATTTAGAGGTCAAAGCCATTGGGGTAAATTTAAAGGTAATGAATGTTTATATATCAAGGGACCCGATACTAATTATAGACAGAAAATAGTAATCTTCGCCGGTGCAGCAAAGGAAGATAGTTATAAAAAAATTCGTGGTAACTCTTATGGAATGTGGATTGGTACAGAAATTAACCTACATCACGATAATACAATAAAAGAGGCTTTTAATAGACAACTTGCAGCTAAAAGAAGAAAGATATTTTGGGATCTAAATCCTGATAATCCAAATGCAGATATATATACAAAATATATAGATTTATATGCAAAAAAGCATAAAGATGGAACCTTATTAGGAGGATATAATTATCAACATTTTACAATATTTGATAATGTAAATATTCCTGATTTAAGAAAACAAGAAATAATAAGCCAATATGATCAAAATAGTATATGGTATTTAAGAGACATTTTAGGAAAAAGGTGTATTGCAGAGGGATTATGTTATAGAAAATTTGCAAATAAACCTATTGCATACAGAATATCAAGAGAAGAGGCTAAACAAAAAATATCTCAAATAATAATTGGTGTAGATTTTGGTGGTAGTGGTTCAGGACATGCTTTTGTGGCCACAGGAATTAGTCGAGATTATAGAGATGTTATAGGATTAGCAAGTGAAAGACATTTTGGGGATATAGATCCAAACAAATTAGGAGATTTATTCGTAGATTTTGTATTGAAAGTAATTAACTTATATGGAATGCCAGATATATGTTATGCAGATAGTGCAGAACAGACATTGATTAGGGGGTTACGAACATCAATTATGAATAAGAACATATCTTTAATTATTGATAATGCTTGGAAGAGTGAAATAAATGAAAGAATTAGAGCAACAAACAGGTTAATGGGACAAATGAGGATATATTTAACTGATGATTGTGAATCATTAGAGACAGCGTTTTGTACGGCAGTTTGGAATCCAAAAATATTAACAAAGGACGAAAGGTTAGATGATGGAACATCAGATATAGATTCATTAGATGCATTTGAATATACAATTGAGAGGTCGATAGAACTTTTAATATTAACGGAGGTATAAAGATGTTTAATAAATTTTTGGGATGGATAAGGAGTGTAATAAATAAAATGTTTAATGTAAATATTGGTAATAAATTTAATGTTAATATAGCTATATCAGATAAGATGGTGAAAGCAATAAATTTATGGGAAAAAATGTATAAAGACGAAGCACCTTGGTTAAATCAAAATGTAATAAGTACAGGATTACCAGCGGCAATATCAAGAGAATTTGCTACTTCAACCACAGTTGAGTTTGAAAGTGAAATAACAGGAAGTAAAAGAGCAGATTACCTAAATAACAAATACAAAAAGTTAAAAAAGAAATTAAGAAAAAATTTGGAGTATGGATGTTCTTTAGGTGGATTAGTATTTAAACCGTATGTAGCAAATGGACAACTTTTAGTAGATATAGTAAAGGCCACTAATTTTTTTCCAGTTTCTTATGATAGTAATGAGGAATGCACAGCAGGAATTTTTGTAAGCAGAAAAATCGATGGAAAATATTATTATACAAGACTTGAATATCATGATTTAGATCCAAGTACAAAAAAATATATAATACATAATAAAGCATATATGAGTACAACAGAGGAAGTTTTAGGACAAGAAATAAAATTAAGTGCAGTTGAAGATTGGAAAAACATACAAGAAACAGTTGGAATAGATAATATTGATAGACCTTTATTTGGATATTTTAAAATACCATTTGCAAATACAATAGATCCAGACAGTCCAAACGGTGTATCAGTATATTCAAGAGCAGTAGGACTTATAGAGGAAGCGGATAAACAATTTTCTAGATTGTTATGGGAATTTGAGGGATCTGAATTAGCAATTGATGCAGATCCAACAGCATTACAAACAAGCAAAATAATGAGTGATAAATTAGAACTTCCAAGATTAAAAGACAGATTATTTAGAGCGACAGGGACTAATAAAGATGGAAAAGCATTTTATGAAGTATTTAGTCCTCAAATAAGAGAAACGGACCTATATAAAGGTTTTAATGACATATTAAAGAGAATTGAGTTTATATGTGGAATGGCTTATGGAACAATATCTGATCCAGAGTTGATAGAAAAAACAGCCACAGAAATAATAAGTGCCAAACAAAGAAGTTATGCAACAATATCTGATATACAAACAGCTTTAGAGGATGCATTAGAAGATACAATATATGCTATGGATGTACTTGCAACATTATATCATTTAGCACCATTAGGAAAGTACGAAACAAGTTATGAATGGGATGATAGCATTATTGTAGATGCGAAAGAAGAACAATCTATAATGATGCAAGAAGCAAATATGGGATATATTAAAAAAGAAATTTATTTAATGAAACGATATGGTGTAACGGAAGAACAAGCAAAAGAAATGATGCCGAAACAACAAGAAGAAACAACTGAAGATGAAGAGTAGGTGATATAGATGTTAACTCCGGATTATTTAGAACATTGTGCTGATAAGGCTGTTAAAATAAATGCTGAATTAGAAAATTTTATTATAAAGGATATTGCAAGAAGAATAGTACAATCAGGAACAATGACAGAAACAGCAAGACATCAAATTAAAGCAGTACAAGAAAGTGGATATTTATATGATGATATAATTGAAGAAATATCCAAAATTACCAATTTGTCTAAAATAGAAGTAAAGAAAGTATTTGAAAATGCAGCAATACAATCAATGAATTATGATGACAGAATATATGAAATGGCAGGACTAAAACCAACAATATTTAGAGAAAGTCCGGCAATGATGCAAATATTAAGAGCAGGTATAAAAAAGGCTAATAATGATATAACTAATTTAATAATGACAACAGCAGGAACATCACAAAGTAAATTTCAAGAAATAACTAATATGGCATATAGACAATACACAAGTGGAGCATTTGATTATAATACTGCTATTTTCAATGCGGTTGAACAATTATCAAAAGATGGAATCAATGTGCAATATCCATCTGGAAAATTGGATAAAATAGATGTGGCAGTAAGAAGAGCAGTATTAACAGGAGTAAATCAAACGGCGAACGAGATGCAAGATAAGAGAGCAGAGGAAATGAATTGCGATTTGGTTGAAGTTACAGCACATACGGGGGCTAGAACTACAAAAAAATTGGATCATACAAATCATGCTTGGTGGCAGGGCAAAGTATATAGTATAAGTGGAAATAGTGATAAATATCCTGGATTAAAAGAAACAACAGGATATGGTTTGGTGGATGGACTTGGAGGTATAAATTGTAGGCACAACAAGTTTCCTTTTATAGATGGTGTAAGTAAAAGAGCATATACAGACAAGGAACTAGAAGAAATAAATAGTAAAACAGTAAAGTATAAAGGCAAAGAATATGGCGAATATGAGGCTCTGAAAATGCAAAGGGAAAAAGAAAGAGAAATAAGAGAAATAAAAAGAGAAATTGCAGGATATCAAGGAATAATGTTAGGAAGTGATAATGAGGACTTATTAGACAAAGCTAGAAATAAATTTGATTTAGCTTCTAACAAGTTAAAACATAAAGAGAAAGAATTAGAACAATTTGTAAATGAAACTGGATTTAAAAGAAATAATGAAAGAGAAAGAGTTGCAGGATTTAATAAAAGTATATCTCAAAAGGCTATAAATGGCTCAAAATTGATTGAAAATAACAAAGAAATATTATATAATAGTAAAGTAGCATTAGGAAAAAAATTAGGATTTGTGGACAATACAGGTAATATTGCATTTATACCAAAAGGAACAGAAATAACAAACATTATTACAATTGCAGGAGAAGATGCAAAAATATTTAGAAATGCAGCAAAGTATGTTGAATTATATGGTGGAAAAGTAAATGACTGGAGTAAAAGAGCAGGAAAAATAGAAAGTGATAAATATATATTTGATATGCATTGGGTTCAAAGTAAGAATGGACTTATGTGTGAATGGAAAATAAAGAATAAAACATTAAAGGAGGGAAAATAGTTGAAAGTTAGATATATAGGAAAAGACTTTGGAGTAGAGGGACTAACAAATGGAAAAATATATGAATGTGTAGGAATTGAAGATGGAATGTTAAGGGTTATAGATGATAGTGGAGAAGATTATTTATATTCAGCTATTAGGCCATCTAGTTTAGAAAATACAGAGTTGTTTGGAAGATGGGAAATCATTGAGGACAATGAAAAAGAAGATTTGAAAAAGATAATTAAATAAGTATAAATAAACATTATACATTTTTGTATAGTGTTTTTTTATTGCAAAGGAGGTGATGTAAATGGCTAAAATGATTGAATTAAGAGCAAAACAGAACTTTGAAGATAAATATACTAAAGCCGAATATAAAAAAGGCAAAGTATATAATTTTGATGAAAAAAGAGCAGAGGAACTTTTGCATAATCCATATTTAGTTGAAAAGGTAAATGAAACTGAAGTGGAAGAAGAAAAAAACAATAAAGAGGAAAGACAAGAAAAAAACAACAAATAGTTATTAAAAGTAGACATTTTTATATGTCTATTTTTTATAAAAAATTATGATTACTTGCAGATCGTAACAAGTGCAAGCAGCAAAGAGAAGAGAAAACTCGTAAAAAATCGTAGCTGGGAAAGGAAAGTTTTATGAAAAGAAAAATGATTGAAGATGAAATTAGAAGTCTAGGAATAACTGATGAGACTGAAATAAAAAAAGTTGTAGACAAAATTATGGATGAGAATGGAAATGATATTACTCCATTAAAAACACAAATTGCTAATTTGAAAGAAGAAGTCGAAATACAAAAAGGTGTTGTTGAAACTAAAAACACAAAGATTAAAGAATTAGAAGAGGTCGACATAGAAGCAATTAAAACATCTGAATACGAAAGGGGAAAAGCCGAGGGTTCTAAAGAAGTCGAAAACATGAAATTTGATGCAGCCCTAGAAACCGCCTTAAAAGGTTTCAAAGTAAAAGATAAAGCATCTATAATAGGACATTTGAATATGAAAGCAATTGGTAAAGAAAAAGATGAAAAAACTGGAGAGATAAAAATAACAGGTTTAGAAGAACAAATAAAACCAATTCAAGAAAATGAAAAATTGAGTTATTTATTTGAGTCTGAAGAAGATAATAAGAACTTGCCAAATTTCAGTGCACAACAAAATAATAACCAAAGTGCTAGTAGTGCAAATGACACATTATTAGGGGCTTTAAAAGAAAAATTTAATAAATAAAATTTAGGAGGTAAAAAAATATGATTACATTAGCAGAGGCCAAAGTTGGTATGGCAGACAAAGTAGACCAACAAGTTATTGATGAATTTAGAAGAGGATCATTATTACTAGATATGTTAGTATTTGATGATGCAGTATCACCAGGAACAGGAGGAAGTACATTAACTTATGGATATATGAAATTAAAAACTCCATCTACTGCTGCATTCAGAAAATTAAACACTGAATACGTAGGAAATGAGGCAAAAAGAGAAAAAGCATCTGTTGACTTAAAGATTTTTGGTGGAGAGTTTAGTTTGGATAGAGTTATAATTAAATCTTCTGGTGCAGTTGATGAATTAGATTTTCAAATGAAAGAAAAAATTAAAGGTGCTATAAATTTATTCCATTATACTGTTATAAATGGTGATTCAAATACAAATGAAGATGAATTTGATGGATTAGACACATTCTTAACAGGTTCAAGTACTGAATATAATATGGACGAATATGCATTAACTTCTGATACAGATATTGTAAAAGGAAAGAATTATTATACAAGAACAGGAGCTGGTACTGAAGAATCTCCTTATGTATATGCATTAGTTGAAACACCAGCAAAAGCAAGTATTGCTACATACTATGAAAACACTAGTGAAATTGATTTATCTAATAGTGCAAAAATGGATGAAAATTATCAAGCATTTTTAGACAAAATGGATGAATTTGTTGCTCTAATGCAAGGAAAACCATCTATATTACTAATGAATAGTAAAATGCAAACAAAAATGAAAGGTATCGCAAGAAGAGCAGGATATTATTCTCAATCAGAAGATGCTTTTGGAAGAAGTGTTGATAATTGGGATGGTATACCATTTGTTGATTTAGAGGAATATTTTGATCCAAAAACAAAACAAACAGTTCCTTGTGTTCCAATATCAAAAGCAGGAACAACTGATATCTATGCAGTTCAAATTGCAAAAGATGGATTCCATGGAGTTTCTTTACAAGGAGAAAAAATAATTGCAACAGCATTACCAGACTTGACACAACCTGGAGTAGTTAAAAAAGGTGATGTTGAAATGGTTGCCGGAGTAGTTTTAAAGAACTCTTTAAAAGCCGGTGTTTTAAGAAATGTTAAAGTAAAATAATATAGGAGGATATAAAAAATGGCAAAAGTTATTTTAAATGCCCCTATAACTACTGATAGATATGGGCTTCACTTTGTAAATGGTGAAGCTCATACTTCTAATACATATCTTATTAACAAGTTGATAAGAAAAGGGGTTAAAGTAGAAATTAAAAATTTGGATGAAAATTCAAATAATCCAAAAGAAAAGACAATTGATGAAATGACTGTTGTAGAATTAAAAGAATATGCAGCAAAAAGCAATATTGAAATTCCATCAAATGTTAAAAACAAGGCTGATATCATTGAATTTATAAATAATTATAAAAAAGATGATGAAAAAGAGAAAAAAGAAAATTTGGATGAAAATTCAAATAATGTTGATGGCGAAAACAACAACGAAGAAGATGATGAAGAAGAGCCAACAGCAGAATAATGAAAGGATGGTAGGGCATGAGATATTGCGACTATAATTTTTATAAAAATGAATATGGGCGGAACAATGCCCGAAAAATCTTTTAATAGAATATCATTAGATGTAAGTGCATATATAAAAAGACAGACTCACAATAGAATTGATGAAAATAATATACCCGAAGCAGTTAAATTATGTACTTGCTCGTGTACTGATACAGCAAACAAGATTGAAAAGAAAAAAGGTAAAACTTCCGAAACTGTGGGTTCTTGGTCAGTGAATTATCAAGATAATTCTGAAGATAGCAAAGAAATGTATGATATATTGGTTAATTATTTATTATATGAGAAAGACAGTAAAGGTGAATCTCTTTTGTATAGGGGGAATTAGATATGTTTGAAGATAGTATAACAATATTTAATAAAAAATATGATCCAAACAAAAGGGATAATTATTTTGTTAGAACTTATCTGACAGGAGTAAATGTAGAAAAAAAGAAAGCAATAAATGTTATTAAGTCAGGTTTAGAAAATGCAAGTGCAGCAACGATTTATATTCCAATAGAAAATTTAGAATCTGAAGATAAAGAATATATTTCACCTAAAAAATATCAAAAACTATCAATTGAAGAAATGAAAAAATATTTTACATTACAACCAGGAGATTTTGTAGTAGTTGGAACAATTGATTATATAGTTGATGAAAAAAATACAGCTACTAAATTAAAAAACGAATTTGATGATGTATTTGAAATCTTAATTGTAGATGATAAATTAAAAGGTGGATTACCTCATTGGGAGGTTTCTTTGAAATGATACAATTTTATGGCGAATTAGAGCTTGATGATACTAAAAAGATATTAAAAAATCACGGATTATGTGATGGGGGATTTGTTCAAAAATATATAGATAATGAGGTATTAAAAAGAAGTTCTAAATATTTACCTTTTCGAACTGGAGCTTTAATGAATATGGGAATTATGGGAACAGTTATAGGTAGTGGGGAAGTTGCTTGGATAGGTGTAAAACCTAGATATTTATATTATGGAAAAGTAATGGTTGGACCACCACCCAAAACTGTTACAGACAAAGATTTAACTTTTTATGGAGGACCACAAAGAGGGGCTTTTTGGTTTGAAAGAATGAAGATAGCAGAGGGACAAGAAATTGTTAAAGGTGCACAAGAGCTTGTAAATGGAGGTAATTAAAATGTCAGAAAATAAAAAATCTATAATAAAAGCAATAAGAGAATATATTGAAAAATGTCCGTATTTGCATGATGGTAAAATTGGTGTAGATTATTTAGAAAATGAAATGGCTTATAGTATAGAGCCATCTCCAGTTTCTCCTAAAGATACTAATTTTATTGACGATACGGGAATAAAGCAATTTGCATTTATTTTTGCTAGCAGAGAGAGTTATGGACAAGAAACAATACAAAATATACTAAATACTGAATTTTATGAGGATTTTAGTAATTGGATTGAAGAAAATGATATGAATGGAATTTTACCAGAAATTGATGGCATTGAAACAATAGAATGTTTAAGTACAGGATATGCTTATCAAACAGGAATTGATACTGCAAGATATCAGATACAATTAAGAATCACATATTATAAATAAAAAAGGAGGAATTTTTAATGAAAAGAAGTTTATATGCAACATTTATGGATGTAGGAACATCAACTACACCAGATTATACTCGAATGGGTAAAGGAATTTCTGAAATGGATGAATCTTATAATGCAGAAGAAGAATCTAATCAATGGATAGACGAAGATGTACCAACAAATGAGGTAGAATCTTATGCTCCATCATTTGATGTAACACAAAGATGCTATGCAGGAGAAAAAATATTCGAATTTATTGATGAAAAAAGAAAAAATTTAGCAACTAATGAAGATGCAAAAACAAATTGTTTAAAAGTATATCTTTATTGCAAATTGGCTGAAAATGTATATGAGGCAGCTAAAATAAATACAACAATAGTATTAGATACATTTAATGCAAAAGAAATTGCATATTCAGTAAAACAAAATGGAAATCAAGAAGTTGGGTATGTAACTATTGAATCAGATGGTAAAGTAACATTTACAGCAGGAAAATATAGTGCATAATAAAATATAAAAATAATGCTACAAATAAATGTAGCATTATTTTTTGTAAATACAAGGAGGTAAGTCAAATGGCTAATAGTTCAATACAAATTATAAACAAAAATATTTACACAATAGACATTAAAGATGAAGAAGATAATATAATTCATACTTTAAAATTTCACTTAAACGATGCTAATTTCCCTATAAAAATGATGGAATTATATGATAAAGCAAACAAAGAGTTAAAGGATTTAGAAGTAAAAGAAGAAGAATTAAGACAAAAAATAATTGCGGAGGGATTAAAAGAAGTTCCCGAAATAGAAAATGTAACTGCTGAAAATATAAAAAATACTGATATAGAATTGAGCCCAGCAACAAGAGAATTTTATATGATGGAAGCTAAAGGATATGAAAGATTAAGAGAAATATTAGATGAGTTTTTAGGAAAAGGTACTTGTCAAGCAATATTTGGAGATTATAATGATAAAGATTTATTTGCTGACTTTTTAGAGGGATTATTACCAGAATTTGAAAAAATGGGAGTCAAAATAATAGATATACAAAAAAATATGTATAGAAAATATGCTCCAAAAAATAAAAGGGTGATTTAATATGATAGAATACCCTGAATTTGCAGAAATAGATGGAGAAGAATATAAAATAAATACAGATTATAAATATGCTCTAGAATGTTTTAAAATAATTGATAATGCATCTATTTCTGATATGGAAAGAGCAATAGCAGTTGTGAGTGTATTATTTGGGCGAGAAGATAAAAATGGAGATATTGTAGGAATACCGAAAAATTTAGAAAAGGCTCTTGAAAAAGCAACAATATTTTTATCATGTGGAAAAGAAAATAAGAATATAAAAGAAACAAAAAAGGATATGGACTTCGAATATGATAAAGAATTTATATATGCTAGTTTTATATCAGACTATAATATAGATTTAGAAAATAAAGAAATGCATTTTTGGAAGTTTTGTTCTTTAATAAGTGGATTAACAGAGGATAGTATTTTAAATAGAGTTCGAGATTTAAGGAATACCAATTTATCAGATTATAAGGATTCAAAGATAAAAGGAAAAATACAAGAAGCTATGGAAAGAGTTGCTTTACCTACGGAATATGACTATGATAGTGAAGATATGCAAGCAATAGATGAATTTAATAAGTTATTAGGAGATGATTAAAGTAGATAGAGTGGAATGCCCATTTTGTGGATATAAAATGCCCATTACATTTAGTAAAGATGCTAAATGCAGTGGCATTTTTGTTAAGTGTAAAGGGAAAAATTGCAAAAAAGTATTCGAAATAAAAATTGATAAAAAGCAAGTCAAGTAGAGCCATAATGAGCCGATGACTTACCTAAAAGAAAAGAGGTGAGAATTTTGGCAGATGGTTCAATTCGTATTAACACAAAAATAGATAAAAAACGGTGCAGAACAGGGAATGGAAGAACTAAAAAAATCCGTTGATATTAAAGTTAAACAATTGGAAAAAGGTGTTGCAAGTGCAGGAAACGAAGTAAATAAATTGAATGAAAAGTTTTCTCAAACTACACAAGAATTATCTAATGTAGAACAACAAATGGATCTTGTAGGAGATAGAGTTTTTGAAACATATAAGGATTTTCAAAATATGATGCCAGAAGCAGAGTTTGACAAATTTATACAAAGTCAAGTGGAAGCTGATGCAGAATATAGAAAATTGATCAACAAACAAGAACAATTAAAAATAAAAGTAGATGAATATAAAACAAAATTGGATACAGCAAAAGGAAAACAAACGCAATTAAATACATCATTAGGACAGGCCAAAAAGGAACAAACAGAAGTAAATTTAAAATTAGAGGAAGCAAAGAAAAAAGCAGCAGAATATGCAGAAAAAATGAAAAATGCAGCTAAAAATTCTAGAAAAACATCAGTTGAAAATTTAGGTATTGCAAAAAATTTAGGAGGAGCAGTAAAAAAATTAGCTAAATTTAGTATAGCATTATTAGGATTTCAAGGAATATATAGCTTATTAAAAAATTCTATGAATGAATGGTTAAATGGATCGAGTAAAGAGGCAAAACAACTACAAGCGGATATAACAAATATTAAAGCTAATATAGGATCAGCATTAGCACCAGCAATTCAAAGTGTACTACAAATTTTTTATAAAATGTTAGCAGTTGTAGGTGCAATAGTAAAAGCATTTGCAAATATTAACATTTTTGCCAAAAACACTGCAAAAAGCACATCAAACACAGCAAAAAATTCAAAACAAGCAAGTAATAATTTAGCAAGTTTTGATAGTTTGGATGTGCTGAAAAAGGATGATAATTCTGGTGGGGGGAGTGCAGATGTAACACCAACAGATTTAAGTTCTTTGATGAAACAGTATGAGGGTTTAGCAGAAAAAATAAAAAACATATTTGCATTTATATTTGAGCCATTTAAAAAGGCTTGGGAAACAACAGGGCAAACAGTTATTAGTGCAATGTATAATGCTTTTAATGGAATAAAAAATTTGTGTATAGCAATTGGAAATAGTTTTGCGAAAATATGGACTAATGGGACAGCACAAAGAACAGTAGAATTATTATTAAACTTATATGCAGATTTATTTAATATAATTGGAAATATTGCAAATGCATTAGCAAATGCATGGAATAATAACAATAATGGAGATAAATTAGTCCAAGCGTTAGCAGATGCATTTAATAATTTATTGTATATAGTGGAACAAGTAGTAAAATGTATTGCTGATTGGACTGCAAGTACAGGATTTCAAAATTTCTTAAATGGAGTAATAGGAATAATTGCAACATTAGGTGAATGGATAAAGAAAATAACACAATGGTTAAAAGAAATTTGGGATAATGGTGGAAAAGAAACCTTTGAAAAATTATTGGAAACATTAAGTAAAGTTGGACAAGCAGTAACAACAGTAGTAGGAGTAGTATTACAAGCATTAACACCTGTTGTTGATTGGATATTATTAACATTAAAACCAGTAATAAGTGGAATAATTGAAGCAATAGGCTATGTTTTAGATGCATTAAGTGGATTGATGGACTTTATTGTTGGAGTTTTCACGGGAGACTGGGAAATGGCTTGGCAAGGAATAAAAGACTTTTTCTCCCGGAATATGGAATGCAATAAAAACAATTGTATCAACTGTATGGAATGCGATTGTGTCAATAGTTTCATCAGTAATAGAAGTATTGAAAAATATAATAACAAATGTATTCAATGCAATAAGTGGATTTATTGTTAATATATGGAATGGAATAAAGACAACAATTACTAATGTATGGAATGGAATAAGGACAACTATAAGCAATGTGATAACAGGAATCTACAACGGAATAGTTAATACATTCAATGCAGCAAAGAATTTTATAACTAATTTATTTACAAATGTAAAAAATATAATATCTAATATATGGACTAATATAAAGAATAGTATATTAAATGTAATAACATCTATTGTTAATGGTGTGAGAGATAAATTTAATAATATTAAGAATGGTGTAATAAATATATTCAATAATATAAAAAATGGATTATTAAACATTGTAACAAATATGTGGAATGCATTAAAAAATAAATTTAGTACATTAGGAACAGCAATAGGAGATGCAATATCAGGAGCAGTAAAAGGAGCAATAAATTGGATATTAGGTAAAATTGAATCTGTTATAAATAATTTCTTTGGTCTCATAAACAAAGGAATTGATGTTATCAATGCTATTCCAGGAGTGAGTATAGGAAAGCTAAATATGCTTTCTATTCCAAAACTTGCTCGAGGTGGTATTGTAAATCAACCAACTCAAGCAATAATTGGTGAAGCTGGTAAAGAGGCAGTATTACCACTCGAAAATAATACTGAATGGATGGATGTACTTGCTGATAAAGTCGCAGCAGTATTGGGATCTAATTCGAATGATAATGGAGGAAGAGAAATAGTAATTAAGTTTGATGGAACATTAGCACAACTTATAAGAATATTAAGACCAGAATTAGATGGAGAATCGAGAAGAAGAGGCGATAAACTAATAATAGGAGGTACAACATAATGGATGAAGTATGGAGTGATTTTCTAACAATTGATAACGAAATATATAACATAAAAGTATTTACAGGAATTAAAAGAAGTGCTGACTTTTTAGATAAATATGCTAATAGAGTTGAAAGTGGAGATCTTAAGAGAGAACTTATAGGTGTATACTTTAATTATAAAGATATTAAGTTCGAGAAACAAAAAGATTCTAATTATGATGAATATAAAAGATTATATAATAAATTAACTGAACCGGAGGAGTTTCATGATATAAATATCGCAGGTTTTGAATTTAGAGCATATTTTTCTAATGTATCAGATGTATTATACTTGTATAAAAATGGAAGACCATATTTCAAAAATTTAACGGTTAACTTTACAGCAAAGAAACCAGCAAGGAGATGATATTATGTCTAAAACAAGAACACAAATAACATTTGGACTTGTTGATGTTACAGCAAAATCAGATAGCCAATTAAGTGTGAGTGATAAGCAAGACTTTGTAAACTTGAATGATTTAAAAGAGGAAAAATTAGAAGAAATATTATATGGAACATTAGAAAAAAATCAATTTGCACTAGATGGAAGCAGAAAACTAATGCCGGAAGAATTGAGTGGTATGGGATGGTGGAGTAATGAAATGTCAGATGAAAATGGCAATTTTATTACTCCATTAGTTATGGAAATGGACTTTACTAGTGTTCATAGTAGTTTGGGATTAACATTTGTATTTAGCAAAGCTGATGATTATTGTAATAAATTAAACATTAAATATTATGACACTAATGGAGATATGATAAGTAATGTAAACTTTTTCCCTAAGAGTTATAAATTTGTATGTAATAACATTGTTGAAAATTATGCAAAAATTGTAATAACTTTTTATAGTACCAATAATCCATATAGATATATTAAATTATATCAGATATTATATGGAGCAGAGAAAATATTTGAGGGTGAAAATTTGATGAGTGGAAGTTTAATAGAAGAAGTTGATTTGTTAAGTTCTGAAGTTACAATAAACACATTAGATTTCACTGTGTATTCTGAAGATGATGATTTTAATATAATAAATCCAAAAGGAATATTTAAGTTATTACAAGAAAAACAAAAATTAAAAGTAACTGAATTTATAAAAGATGAAGAAATTGATATGGGAACATTATATTTATCAGAATGGAAAAATAAAGAGTATAAAACAATGCAATTTAAAGCACAAGACTTAATAGGTGTTATTGATTCTACTGATTTTAATGGTGGAATGTATACAAATGTATTATTTGGAAATTTAATTGGAGAAATAATGCAGTCAGCCGGAGTAGGGGAAGATAATTATGAAATAGAGGAATGTTTAAAAAATATAAAAATTACTGGATATATTCCTATTTGTTCACATAGAGCAGCATTACAAAAAGCAATATTTACGGTAGGAGCAATAGCAGATTGCAGTAGAAGTGATAAGATAAGAATTTATACAATACCAAATGAATTAAAATCTACAATATATATGGAAAATAAATCAGATTCATCGCAAGAAGTATTACAAAATGAATTAGTAACAGGAGTTGAAGTAACTTCGCATAATTATGTTGAGGGAACAAAACTTGAGGAATTAGTAAAACAAGAATTAGATGTTGGAAATAATAAAATAATATTCAATGATCCAGTACATAATATTAGTTGTACTGGAGGAACAATAATAGAATATAATTGCAATTATGCAATAATCAATTGTTCAACAGCAACAGAAGTTACTATAAATGGATACAAGTATGTAGATAATCAAATTATATATAAAGCAGAAAAAGAATTATCATCAGGAGAAAAAGAAAATATTTTAAAAGTAAAAAATGTATGCCTAATAAATAAAAGTATTGCAACTAGTATTGCTAATAGAATTTTAAATTACTACCAAGGAACTTATAAAATATCATTAGAAAACATATTAACATCATCAGAAAAAGTTGGAAATTATACTGGATTAGAAAGTACCTACGAACAAAAATTAGCAGGAAACATAATTAAACAGGATATTGATTTGACAGGAGGATTCATAAGTAAAACTGAAATGATTGCGGAGGTGGTATCAGAATAATGGATGCATTGATATTTGATAGAAATTCTTTTGATGTGGAAGAAGCATTAAATAATCCTAATAGTACAGAACATTTAAAAGGTGCATATAACTATATAGATCTAAATAGAGTTGAATCATGGGGAAAATATATTCAAAATTGTTTGATTCCGTATGGATTTAATAATCAACTAAACTGGAAAAATAATTGGAATATTAAGGACTATCCTACATTAGCACAGATAAATAGAATTAGAAGTAATATAATAGCAGAAAGAGATTTTTTAAATTTAACAAATAATATAGAAATAAATAATACTTTGAATTATGAACAAGCTAATGAATTAGAAAAGATATTTCAAGATATATTAGATTATTTTGATGAAAATTTTTATACAAATTATTCGGATGGTTGTATAGGTGCAATTACAGCAGTTAATGAGTATTTTTCAATAAAAGGGAAAAACTTAAATGATAACTTTAGTGTTGACAAAACTTTATTTATTGGTTTCTTCGTAGCGATAAATGAATTTTTTAGAATACAACCAAAGGAAATGATTACAGAAAATTTTGTTGTTAATTCTAATAATAAATTAGGAAGTATAACAGCAATAAACGAATATTATAAAATTAAAAAGGAGGATTAAAAAATATGGCTTTTGTTAATTATATAGTAACAACTAAAGGGCAAGAACTGTTTGCAAAAACATTAAATAGTAAGACATTTGCTTTTACAAAATTTAAAGTAGGAAGTGGAACAGCACCTACAACAGAAGAAGCTATAAAAGCATTAGAAGATTTAGTCAATCCTATTATGCCAGTAGCAATTACAAGTGAGCAGATAATAACAAATATACAATTTGTTGTTAAAGGTCTATTTAAGAATACACAGGCACCAAGCAATTTCTATTTTAAAGAAATAGGACTTTATGCTACTGATCCAGATACACAAGCAGAAGTTCTTTGTCTGTATACATATTGGGATGATGATAACCCTCGTTATATTGTGAATACTATATCTCAAATATATAATATAGGATTAGAGATTCCAATAAAAATCGATAATGCAAATAATGTAACAATTCAAATTGATTCAACCACAGTATATGTAACACAGGTTGAATTGGAACAAGCAATAAATAAAGCATTAAGAAAAGATGGGAAAATATATGGAATAAAAAGACAAATAGGTATTTCATCTTCAGCTTGGACTAGGATAGAGGATTCTGTTGGATTAGTTGCTAATGCTACGAAAGATGGAACAGCAGTAGTAAATGATTTTGATAAAATTTATCCTTGGAGCGATATTATTTCTTATAACTATGATGTTAAAGGAGAGAAAGTAACAGCATATTATGGAGAACCAACATTTAAGTTTGATGGTTCAAATGGTGAAGTAATGACAAGATTTCCGGAATTTTGGTATAAAAGAGAACAAAAAGATGGTTATGAGTATATTTATATTGCTGACTATGAAGCAGATGGATTTATTAAATCAGAGCAATTTAGTTTGAGTAGATACACTGCTTCTGGAACAACATCAAGGCTAAATTCAAAAAGTGGAGAAACACCATTAAATAATGTAACACCAGCAAATTTTAGAAGTTATGCAAAGGCTCTAGGTAATGGATGGGGGCTTTTAGATGTGTGGCATTGGTCTATATTGCAATTACTCTATTTAGTAGAATATGCAGATTATAATTCACAGACTAAATTAGGAAAAGGTGTTGTATCAAAAGAATGGACAGGAAGTTTTAATGGAGTAAACAGTGGTGGATGTGATAGCCTAGGGATGAAATCTGGAACACTAAATGATGATGGACAACATTCTATGATTTATCGTGGTATAGAAGATATATTGGGAAATATGTGGCAGATTTGTGATGGTATCAATATACAAGATTGTCAAGCCTATGTATGCTATGATTCAGAAGATTATGCATTTGATGTATTTAATGGATCATATCATAAATTGGGATATGCAAATTCAAGAGATTCAGGACAATACACTAAAAAACTTGGATATGATGCAAATAATCCTTTGCTTCAATTACCTATTGAGGGGAATGGAAGCAGTGATACTTATATAACTGATTATTATTGGTGTACTGCGGAGGCTAATGCAAATAGGGTTGTTTGGGTTGGCGGTGGCTGGAACGATGGCTTGTTCTGTGGTTTGTGGTCTTGGAATTGCAACCTTGCTTCTTCGACTACGGATGTCAACCGTGCTTGCCGTCTTCTTTTAAACCAGTAAAAGTGGGGGTGTGGGGGCGACCAGCCTCCCACGGAGATTAACTAAAATTTAGAATAGTTATTTTTTTTACAATTATTTTATATAATATTTCTTAATTGGGATTTGATGTGTTGAGGTGGCAGACTTCTGGCCTTTGGTTATCGTGAGTTGTTTGGGTTGGCGGTAACTGGAACAATGGCTTGTACTGTGGTTTGTGGTATTGGAATTGCAACAATGCTTCTTCGAATACGAATGTCAACCATGCTTGCCGTCTTATTTATATCGAGATAATAAAAATACACTTACACATCATATTCCTTGCCCCTAGGCAAAAATAAATCGCTCTGGACTGGTCTAGTAGTTTCTATTAAACGAAAAATCGGTAGATGATATAAAGAAAAAGGATACCAGGATAATGAAAAGAAAAGGAAATATCTATAAAAGTATTGTGGAAAAAGAAAATATTAAATTCGCAATATTAAATGCTGCAAGAAGAAAAATGAAAAGAAATAATGTGCAAAAAGTAATGAATAATATTGATAAATATGTTGATAATATTCAAAATATGCTAATAAATAAATCTTATACACCTAGTCCGTATCAAGAGGTTAAAATTCAAGATGGTGTAAGAAAAAAGGAAAGAATAATTTTTAAGCCCTGTTTTTATCCAGACCAAATTGTGCATTGGTCTTTAATGTTACAAATAGAAGAGATTTTAAAAAAGGGACTATATGATTATTGTTGTGCTAGTATAAGAGGAAGAGGATTATTATATGGTGTAAAATATATAAGAAAAATAATTGTAAGAGATAGAAAAAATACTAAATATTGCTTAAAGCTAGACATTAAAAAATTTTATCCATCTATAAATAAAGAAATATTGAAAAAGAAATTTAGAAAAGTGATTAAATGTGGAGATACATTAGATTTAATTGATTTAATAATAGATAGCTCTAAAAGTGGTGTACCAATTGGAAATTATACATCTCAATGGTTTGCTAATTTTTATTTACAGGATCTAGATCATTATATTAAAGAAAAATTAAAGGTGCCATATTATATTCGATATATGGATGATATGGTGTTATTTCATAGAAATAAAAAGGAATTGCATAAAATAAGAATTGCAATACAAGACTTTTTGAATAAAGAAGATTTAAAATTAAAAGAAAATTGGCAATTATTCAAGCTAGATAGTAGACCATTGGATTTTTTAGGATATAGATTTTATAGAGGATATACGACTTTGAGAAGAGCCAATTTTTTGAGAATAAAACGAAGAGTAAAAAGAGTATTTAAAAAACAAAAAATAAATTATGAAGATGCTTCAGCAATAATAAGTTATTGTGGATGGTTGAAACATTGTAACTCTTATAATTATAGGCAAAAATATATAAGACCATATATAAGTATAAAAAAATGTAAGGAGGTTGTAAGTAATGAAAGCAGAAAGTAGTATAAAGCCAAATAAATTTAAAATAGAAGATTTGGGAAACGGAAAATTATCCGTTTCTTTTTTTTCTAATATTGAAGAAGTAGAAATTACTCAAATGGGTAGTGAAGAGACAAGTATTAAATATGTGTATGATGTATACAAAATAGAGTTAAAAAATAGAGTCGGATTAACTGAAGAAATAGAAGAAAAATTTGAAAGTTGGATTGATTTTGCAAAAGATTGTGAATATATGGAATTAGCATCAAAAATAAGAGAAAAAAGAAATAAATTGTTAGAAGATACAGATAAAGAGATGTGTATAGATAGACTTGATCTTAATTTTCCAGAAGATTTATCAATGACAAATATTATTTCATCATTAAAAGATTTCTTTGATGGTTTTGCAAATATTTCAAAAAGTAATATTGCTAAATATAGACAGGAGTTACGAGATATTACAAAACAAGAGGGATTTCCATACAATGTAGTATGGCCAACAAAAGATGAAAATAAGGAGGATTAAAAAACATGGAAAGTATAATAGGTTCAATTATTACAGGTGGTTTAGCACTTGTAGGTGTAGTCTTTTCTAATTTATCTAATAATAAAAAAATCGAAAATAAATTATCAACTCAACAAGCAGTAACAGATACAAAGTTAGAAGAACTTACAAGAGAAGTTAGGGCACATAATAATTTTGCACAAAGAGTTCCTGTTATAGAGGAACAAATAAAAGTTGCAAATAATAGAATTAAAGATTTAGAAAACTTAGAAAGGAGGGAAAAGTAATGACAGTACAATTTTTAGTATATGTTGTAACAACATTATTTACTTATATTGCAGGAAAAGTGTCAAAACACTTTGGCTGGAATTATGATTTACCTATAACAGTTCAAAATATAATCATAATTGCAATTGCATCAATAGTAGGTTGCTTAATACATATAGAAAATTTAGGTGTTAATGATGTAATAACAGCAGTAATAACTGCCGTAGGTGGAGTAGGAACTGCAGTTGTAGCTTATGATGCAAAAAATCAATAATTTAATACAAGAAATTTATTCTTGTGATTTTTAAATACTGGAAGAAAAATAAAAAAACTTCCAGTATTATTTTTTATAAGGAGGTCATCGTTATGGATGAAAAAGAAGAAGTAGTTATGACAGAGGAAATGGAAATAGAATTCACAAATGGGAAAGGAGAGGAAGAATAATGAGTAATTCAAGTTTAGTAAATGTAAAAGTACCTGCACATTCTAACAATTATACTATTGGAAGAAGCGGAAGAAAAATTGAAAAAATAGCAATTCATCACATGGCAGGAATATTAACTGCAAAACAATGTGGTGGAATATTCCAAAATGGAAGAAGAAAAGCTTCTAGTAACTATGGTATAGGAAAAGATGCAGAAGTAGGTTTATATGTAGATGAAGCAAATACATCATATTGCAATTCGAATTGGGACTCTAACTGTAAATCAGTAACTATTGAAACATCAAATAGTTCATTAGGAGGAGATTATCCTGTTTCTGATGCTGTTTTAAATAAACTTATAGAATTAGTTGCAGATATTGCAAAAAGAAATAATTTAGGCAAACTTGTAAAAGGTCAAAATTTAGTATGGCATAGAATGTATACTGCGACAACTTGTCCTGGTGATTATCTATTATCTAAAATGGATTATATTGCAGAACAAGCAAATAAAATAAATGGACAAGAATCTTCTACAACAGAAAACACAAGTAAAAAATCAAATGAAGAAATTGCTAATGAGGTAATAGCTGGTAAATGGGGTAATGGTGCAGATAGAAAAATAGCTTTAACAAATGCTGGTTATGATTTTAGTACAATTCAAAGTATAGTAAATGCAAAACTAAGTGGTAATTCGACAAACTCAAAACCAAATTTAAAATCCGTAGATGAAGTCGCAAAAGAAGTTATTGCAGGCAAATGGGGTAATGGACAAGATAGATTTAATAAATTAGCTGCAGCTGGATACGATGGAAATGCAATTCAAAATAGAGTTAATGAAATTCTAGGTGCAAAAACTACAACATCAAATAAGAAATCAAATGAAGAAATATGCAAAGAGGTTTGGCAAGGCAAATGGGGTAACGGACAAGATAGGTTTAATAAATTAGCTGCAGCTGGATATAATGCATCACTAATTCAATCAATGGTTAACAAAGGAATTGGTAGATAAAAGGTAGTAGAGGATAAACCCTCTACTACTTATTTTTTTTAATTTTTTCCTGAATATCTAATAATATATTAAATGCTTGTTGAAAAGTTGTGTTATTCATATCAATATCAGTAATTTTATTTAGTATTTTTTTTATCTCAATATTCTTCATATAATCATTTATATTTGAATTAGGCAAATTATCAATTATTTTGTACTTTATTTTCATTTTATTTAATAGTATGATATATTTATCTAATTGAGAAACTGGAAAGCCACATTTGAAAATAGAGGGTCCCAAGTCTGTGATTTTCAAACCCAGTTTTTCATTGATAATTTTTGCATCTTCATTTAATATGTTATAGAAAATCCCGATTCTAAACAAATATATTGAAGATGCATCATTTTTTTTAAATTCATTATATTGGTTTAATAATTTACTCATTTTATTTTTTCCTTTCTTTTATCTTTTCTTATTTCAACTAATTCTCCAATTTCACATTCAAATAAATTACACATTTTTTCTAGTGTATCAAAATGGATTGCTTTAGTTTCATTGTTCATTAAATGTGATAATGATTGATAGCCTCCGTTCCATATTTTTAATAAACCAATATTTACTTTTCTTTTTTTTCTTTAGTAATTCATTTATTCTAAAATAGACCATTTAATCACCTCCATTCCTCATACATATTTTAAAATAAAGTTAATTTTATTTTAACTCCAATGGATTTAAGGTGTTTAGATTAAACCTATTGTCTATGTTAGGTATATTTGATATAATATTGACGGAGGATAAATATGGAAAAAATATATGAAATGTGTTTAGATATAATAAAAGCAACTTTAAATAAATTAGAAAAAGATGTTGCTTATGAAGATATAAAGGAATATTTAGAATTAAAAAAAATAGAAGTAGAGGAAGAGAAAAAGAAAATAAAAGATCCGAGTTCTGAATATATAGATAATTTAGTAAAAGGATTAAAATAAGTAAATTATTTGTAGAAAAAAATCGAAAAATGTCGAAACCCAAAAACCAACAGTATCAACAGAAATAGAATTAAATACCTAACATCTAGTATAGTTATCTTGATTTACATAATATGGTATAATATATGTGAGAGCTCTCTAATTTATATACAAGGAGGGTATATGAGGAGAAAAGTAACATATTATGAATTATGCACATTAAGGAGCATAAAAAGTGAATTAAATTTCTGCGATAAAATACTATTAGAATTGTTTAAAAATTATAGCTTTAAAATTTATAAAGCTGGATTTAGAGATAAATATTTTAAAAGATAATTTGTTTCTAACCAGTTTCTAATGAGATGATTTTACATACAATTAGATACAAGAAAAAAAGCAAACAAAATTGAGTAATATCAATAGTTTGCTTTATTTTTTAATGTGTTGATGATTTTATTGAATTTCTGTGAAAATTATGATATAGTATATAAAGTTTTAAGATTATTTAAAAATAATCTCCTTTAGGAGTTTATGCATATAGAAACTATTAACAGCGCAATGATTATTGAAAGGAGAATTTTATGAAGCGGATTATTGATGTGGTAACTGACTGGTTGTATGAACGCAAAGCAAATTGGAGAGAAACTTGCAGTGTTGTTATTGCAGTGATATGTACAATTGTGGTAGGTGGCGCATTATTTATGTCTTGGGATAATACTCCTGCTACAGAGGAAGATTACCAACCATTGGAACACTATGCTGCGGATTTTCAAAAGAGATTTGATGCTCTTGTTGAAGATGACAATATACCTGGAGATGTTACTGCTACATTCAAGAATGATGAGTGCGAGCTTAGTGTGAGCTACAATCCGGAGAATAAGGAATACACCATAACTAAGAAAGATAATTCGGTGAGCTGGTGGGTGGCTGTAGCCTTGATATTCTTTGTATGTTTCTGGGTATTTAGCATTGCTTTTTCAGTGGTGGGAGCAGTTCTACTTGGCTTGAACAAACTACATGATGTCATTCGTAAGACTAAAGATAAAAAGAAGAAATAAGAGTTAACGTTTCGTGAAGCGGTGGCCTGCGTTGGGCTACCGCTTTTTGTGTGAGAAAATTTGCAAAATGATGATGGAACTATCGTATTTGCGTATTTTTTATGATTGTAGTATAATTTATGTATAAGGCGTTTGGCTGATTTTTGTAAACCTCGAGTTTACGTGTAACTGTTGACTGTTTAATAAAAAGAATTTTGGAGGTAGAGAAATGATGAACGAAAGAACTAATAATACTGATATTATGCCGGAGAAGGCCTACATTGCGTACCAGTTTGACAACGAGGAGCCTGAAGTAGGAAGAAAGTTCCATTGTACTCGGATACAGTTCGATTTGAAGGCAAAAAAGTACGTGGAATTTCCGTGCTGTACTTCTACTGTTGTGGAAGTAGGACTGCTTGCTGCTGACGTGTACTTGGTGAAAACCAAGCATACGTATTACATCGTAAAGAGAAGTAAGGTATCCGAAGGTAAGATTAAATTTGCAGAGGTGTACGAGGTTCCACGAGTTGGAGAAAGTATGATTTGCAAGAAAATTGAAGAAAAAAACGGCATGCTGGAGTGTGTTCCGTGGCATACAACTATGATTTTGGCTACTGAGTATGTTGCAGGTGTTCTGAAGATTCAGACGAAAAATAGTACGTACTTTTGCCCACAGCCAATGTGAGTTATTGTAAGTCAAGTTAGTTGTTATCATTGTTTCTTGACTCCCCATTATTGGGGAGTCTTTTCTATGTATAAAAATATTATATTTATACATAGAATTAGATTTACTAGATAATCTTACTTGATGTATGGATTTACGATTAGTTGATTGTGATAATTTGTAAAATGAGTATAATATTTACATTTGCATATTTTTTTAATTATAG
>OCHI01000832.1_pt1 | contig 27704 bp, 14 predicted proteins | sample 1538691 | NCBI WGS metagenome assembly OCHI01 (sample SAMN04571718, study PRJEB22368) | human gut metagenome | biome: human gut; material: stool | host: Homo sapiens | place: Luxembourg | collected 2012-09-21 | reverse complement strand
GAAGAAGTCTATATAATTAAGACTTCTTCCCTATTTCATTTTATATCTAAAAAAATATCTCTCATAATATTTATATCTAAAAAAATTATCTCTCACAAATATTCATATCTAGAAAACTAATATATCATAAATATTCATATCTAGAAAACCTATAGCTCATAAACATTTATATCTTTAAAAATTTATCTTTCATAACCATCTGATTTCATTTTATTAACATCTGATACTATATTTCCTTTTTCCCTATCTTGTCTATGATTTTCTCTATGCATAGCCCTACTTATCATATCATTCTCGTATGCTTTTGTATCAATTTGAATAATTGGAAGTGGTTTACCATCTTTCATAAAGTTTTTAGCCATCATTCTTTGTTGATCAGTTACTTCTCCATAAACAACAAGATAATCTGGCATAATTTTTCCGCCTTTACTTCCATTTTCAATCTTATCCGCTTCCATCTCACGTCTATACATGGTTACTTCATTGTATTCATGCATAACATCTTTTTCTTCAATTCCAGTTATTTGAGCTGCTGTTTTTCTAAGCAATTCTTCTGGATAATTATATTCAACAGCATTACCTGTAAATTTAGGATCAATAGCTCTAGTTGTATGCTCAACACTTGCATCTCTAGGTGCCATTCCAATTACTTGTTTTTCTGGAACATTAGCAAATCCAAAATTAAATCCTTCTGGATTATCAGCACATAAACTCATCACATCAGGTTCAATATAACATGCAGATATTGTACTACAGCCTTTTTCGAACTCATTCCACACCTTTGCTGCATCAGCATATTTACCAATACTCAAATTAGAATTATTCAATCCAGTAGAATGAACTAATAATCTAAAATCAGCTCCACTTAAACGAATTGTTTCAATTCCATCTTGATCTTTAGAATATGAAATTCCACTTTTACCTTTTTCAATCATTTCTTTAGCTTTTTCAACTGTTAAAAGTGTATCAACCAATTCTTTAGAATATTGTCTTGGAACCTTTTCTCTTATTTTTGTAAATTCATGTGGTCTAATAACATCTTCTCTTGAACTTAATGAACTATATATTTCTTTTAATACCTCTTGATCGTCGATTTTGTCTATAATAGAAGCAAGTTCTAATTGATCCAATTCATCATTTGTAAACATACCACTATTTTGAGTTCTTTCATCACTCGTAAATGTTTCCAAATTATAATAACGTGACATTCCTTTTAATGAAAGTGTTTTTTTATTGTATGTATCATCATATTCTCCTACATATGGCATTCCAAAAAACTTTCTAGATATTGCTTCCTTAATATCATCAGCTACAGAAACTTTTTCTACATATTCATCATATATCTTATTTCTAGATTGAACATAATTATCTAATTCATCAAGATTTCTCAAATTTATAAGTGTTGTCTCATTTGTTCCATTTGTCATCATAAAATCATTTACTGCCATCTGCATTTTTTCTTGTCTTTCTGGCGTTATATCTTCTGGTTTTATATCCTTCATCAAATCTTGAAATTTAAAATATGACATCATTTTATATTCAGTGCCAATCACATTATTTTCAAATTTATCTCCAATAACTTTTGAAAAAGTTTCATATTCACGCATTTTTTGGGGGTTTCTTACCAAATCACCTATTACCAAAGCCTGAGCCGAATTATAAGAAAGTGCATTGTGTACAGTTCCTATTCCAAATTTCTCTACAACTTTTTCATCAAAAATATCAAGTGTTGGTATTTCATCCATTGTTAGTTCTGGTCTATCTTTGAATATTTCTCTAGTTTGCTCACCATATGTTCTAGCAATTATATCAACCAATTTATCCATATTAGGTTCTCTAATAAAATCTGCGATTTGAGTGTCTGGAACTGATTTCATAACCCTTTCATTTAATACAACCTTTGGAATGTTTCTTGCTTTTAAATGAACCATATCCATATTTATTTGCAATGAATTTGAAGGATCATTGCTATCGCATGCATCCCTAATGGCTTGCGAATTAGTAAGTGATGAATACATTTTAAGTACCTGTTCCCACCTGATATCTGCATTAGTAACATCTATACATAGCACTGTTGGTTGAAATTTTGCAACTTCCAGTAAAGTATTTCTATCTTTAATAACACTTGGAATAGCAGCCATATTTCCAGGAAAACGATCAGAATTTAATATCCATTCTTTTATAGCCTCTGAATCCGAAATTTTATTCTCATGTTTCAAAACTCCATTTTTACAATAAGATATTTTATCTTGAACTGGAAATTTTGATTTAGTTTCGTCATCTAATATATCCAATAAATCATACTTTTGTTTTGACGTTAATAAATCAAAAAACTCAGGATTTTTACGAACTCTATCTGCAATATAACTTCTTTCCATCTTTCCAATAAGCATTGGATTATCCCCTACAAATTTATCCTTAGCTTCATCAGACATATATTTTACGAATTCTCCATCCATATTAGCTAATTTCACCTGTAGCTCTGGCGAAAATTTTGATATTTGTTTTGTAGACATTTCTAATAATGGCACATTTTCTCTTTTTTCTTTCCAATTCTTTCCCGGACCTTTTTGAGCTTGTTCAATCATTATTGTAAAAGCCTCTTCAAGTGCATTTTCAGAAAAATTTGATAATTTGTATTGAAACTCTGTAGGATCTATTTTTATTTGTTCAGTTTTGGATCTTGCCCAATCATTATTAATATATGTAAGTCCTTTAGTTAAATAATTAACCTGCAAATTTACCGGAATATATTTTATATATTTATCTTGTCCTTTGCCAAAAATTAAATTTTCTAATTCAAACTCCTGCATTCTACTTGCAAATTCTTCTTTTTGTTCAACAATTGCAACCTTTTGGTCTTCCGCCAGCTTCTCAAATAATCCAGGAATCTTCTCAACAGTCTCAACTTTCTTAGAAAATCCTACCTCAGCAAAATCAATTGGTCTTTTTGTAACCAAAGCTTCTATTACATCGTCATCATATCTTAAATAATCAGGTGCTTTCCTATATTTCATTGCATCTATATTAAACATCAACATTGCTTTTCTAATTCGTTGAAAAAAATTCAATTTTGGCTTTTCAATTAATTGATTATTATTCGCCATTTTTCCTCCCTACTCTACATTCCTCTTTCTCTTGAGTCTTTCAATTCTTTCATATGCTTCTTTTAGTTCTTTCTTATCCTTATGTTTTTCTAAAATCTCACTAATAACTTTCACCGTATTATCAATTCTTTTACTAGAATCCATCATCTCACCACCTATAAAATAAACTATAGCCATTCGCCATATTTCTTAATATAAAACTTTTTAACAATCTGAACCAAGATTGTATAAATTGCTATTAATAAAATTACAAATAAATAATATTTCAAAGGTAATATTACAAAGTTGAATGAAGCTACACTATGTAATAAAATTGGAGTAACTATTGTTCCTATAATTGTAAGCATTGTTGATGCAAATAATAATTTATTCGGTCTAGATTCTACAAAAGGAATCTTTGATGTTCTAATATAGTGAATTATTAATGTTTCACTTATTAAACATTCAACAAACCACGCTGTTTGGAACCAATTTTGTTTTTCTACACTATTATATCCGAAAACAAACCAAAATCCCAAAAACGCTAAAACATCAATTACAGAGCTTGTTATTCCCATAACTTTCATAAATCTACCTAATCCGCTTGTATCCCATTTTTTAGGTTTTTCTAAAAATTCTTTGTCAACATCATCATATGGAATTGCAACTTGTGAAATATCATATAGGAAATCTTGTATCAACATTTGGATAGGCAAAAGCGGTAAGAATGGTAAAAAAATACTTGCAATAACAATACTGAAAACATCTCCAAAATCTGAGCTTAAAGCCATTTTCATGTATTTAATAATGTTACCATAAACCTTTCTACCTTCCATTACTCCGTCAAATATAACTTGTAAACTTTTCTCAAGCAAAATAATATCACTTGCCTCTTTTGCAATTGCAGTTGCTGAATCAACACATATTCCCACATCAGCTGTATGTAGTGAAGGAGCATCATTTACTCCATCTCCCATATAACCTACAACATGTCCATTTTCTTTATATAGTCTTACAACTCTTTCCTTCTGCATAGGATTTAACCTTGCAAAAACATCTACCTCTTCAATCTTTTTCTTTAATTCATCATCAGACATCTCATCTAATTGACTTCCTATTATAATATTATCTGAACGCAAACCGACAATGCTACAAATATTCTTTGTTGCATACGCATTATCACCAGTTAAGATTTTTGTTTTTACACCCATTTTCTTTAGGTTTGTAATTGTCTGTTTTACACCTTTTTTAGGTGGATCAAAAAATGCGACATATCCTACAAATGTCATATTCTCTTCATCTTTACTGCTAAAGACATCCTCTCCGGGATATTCTTTTTTCTCTGCAAGTGCAATTACCTGCATTCCCACATTTGATAAATTATTTGCATTAACAATTATTTGCTTAGATAATTTTTCATCTAAACTCATTATTTCATCTTTATATTTTACATTTTTACAACACTTAAGAATTTCTTCAATAGCACCTTTTGTAATCATTATATGTTCTTTCTCATACTCTACAACAACGCTCATTCTCTTTCGTGTGTAATCAAAAGGTATCTCATCAATTTTTGTATATTCTTTCAAAACATCTTTTATTTTATGCTGATTTCCATATGTAATAACAGCTCTATCAACAAGATTTTTTATTCCGGTTCCATAATAACTATTTACAAACGCATATTTTAATATACCTAAATCCTCTTCACCCATAACATTAATATACTTCTGCAAAGTAATTTTATTTTTTGTAAGAGTTCCCGTTTTATCTGTACATAAAATATCTATTGCACCAAGATTTTGTATAGACTCACTATTTTTAACAAGCGTTTTCTTCTTAGCAAGTGTTTTTGTCCCTTTCGTTAAATTAACATTAACAATCATAGGCAACATACTTGGTGTTATTCCAACTGCTACTGACAACGCAAAAAGCAAAGCTTCAACATAATCACGTCTTATAAACGCATAAATTATAAAAACAAAAACTGAAACAACTACCATATATTTTATTAGTAATTTAGTAATTCCATCCATTCCTTTTTCAAAATTTGTCTTCTCTTTTTTAGTATTCAAATTCTTACTCATTCTGCCTAAATAAGTATTAAATCCTGTTTCTATAACAACTGCTTTTCCGCTTCCACTAACAACACTTGAACCCATTAGACAAATATTATTTATTCCAAAAATTTCTTTAGCATCATTAGTAACTATAGTCTTTTCAACTAAAACACTCTCTCCTGTAAAAACTGACTGGTTTAAAAACAAATCCTTACTTTCTATTAACATTACATCTGCTGGAATAATTGAACCAGCATTAAGCTCTATAATATCTCCAACTACAACATTTTCAATTCTTATTTCTTTTGCTTTTTTATTTCTCAAAACAGTAGTTGTATTAAAAATATTTTGTTCTAATCTTTGATTAAATCTATATGTAGAATATTCCTGAACAAATTTTATCATTGCACTTACGAAAGCTATTCCTAAAATTATAAAAGCACCTAATTTATCAGCAAGCAAAAAATCTATCACTGCAAGTAATATTAAAATATATATAAATTTATCATTAAAAGATTTTACAAAAAAACTAAATGCACTTTTCTTCTCTCTTTTTACAACAACATTCTGACCATTCTTTTCTAATCTCTCATCAGCTTGTTTTGTACTTAGTCCATTTTCATCAGTTTCATATGATTTTAATAAATCATTTTTATTCTTTGCAGATATTTCTTTATAATCATCAAATAGCTCCTTATCGCTATTTTTCAACTGTTTCACTTTCCTTTTTATATCAAATAAACGAATCATCTTTTGTTCACCTCAATCTCTGAAAATAATTATACATATAACAAAAAAATTTTTAAATATTTGTAACAAAAATTTTATATTTCTTTTGAAATTGTAATATAATAAGAAAATCAGGTATTCACCTGCTAATTTCATATTTTTTCAAAAAAACGCAGAAAAGGGCCCTCACATTGCTGTGAGAGCCCCACTTATGAACTAATGTCCTCTTTTGGTACTCCATTTTCTTTTAACATTGTGCAACTTTTTCTCTTCTACAGACGTTCCGGTCGCTTTCATGTACTGCCCGCTGTTTCTAGTAACTTTATTACTCCTCATAATCGGTATCATACTTAATATCTTCTGGAAGAAAAGATTCTTCTTTACTCCTATTAAAGGTATAAGTAATGATAACCCCATTACTATACAAAAAGCTACTACCATTCCACATACACTAACCCAAAATTCCATATTCATAGTTGTCCCTCCTAAAAAGCATATTTACAGTTAATTATTACTTACTACAAATAGTTTCTTTGGTTATTCTTCTGGATTTTTAAGATACTCTCCAACAAAAAGTTGAAGCATATTCATAAAATCCTTCAAATCCTGAATGTTTCTGCTTTCGTCAACAGCATGACATAAATCATCCTCATCATCCATTGCATCAAATCGTGGTCCAAAAATAACAGTATTGGGAAATGCAGCATTATAGCCGATTCCTTGTGCAATTGAAGGATTTGGCCTTCTTCCCTTAACCTTCTCATATGCATCACACAGCATCCGTATCTCTTGCGAATCTGCAGAAACATATGCTGGATAAACCAAGTCATCAATAGCAACAAGCGAGTCATACTTTTCACCAATTTTCATGACATTATTTATCAGTTCATTTTCTTTTGTTTTCACGCCTAACCGGACATTCACACGTAATGTGATAGTTCTTCCTTCCAGTTTGCATTTCGTTGGGCTCGCGCTTGACCCCTCTGCAAAGCCTAAAAGCTCTGCACATTTTTCCTTCTGAAACATTTCCATAAAATCGAAAAAGTTCGGAATTTCATCTCTGTAAAACTTATTTTTTGAAATTTCATTCGTAAGTTTCACTAAAGCATTTTCTTTCAGTGCTTCCTCGCCTTCAATAGCTTCTGATGAATGTTTAGCTACTCCGGCAGCCGTAATCTTCTCTTCAGCTACTTTGGCAATTACGCAATTTGGAACAACATTACTAATTCCATTCGGTACATATAACTTGGTTATGAAGTTGGTATTCTTTTTCTTACAAAATTTCATATCCAAATTCATATAACCTCTGCAACCATTCTGAACCCCATCACCGTCAATAGTAATTAAAAATTTAGGTAATACAGGTTTTTCTCTTAAGAATTCGTGAATGTCACTCCAATCAGTCTCTTCTGCAGAACCGACAATAATCTGCCATGATGGTTCGATTTTATCTTCCAAATACTTAAAAGTATACAAAGCCAAAATAATTCCAGCTTTATCATCAAGTACCCCACGGCCATAAATTCTATCATTTGCTACTTCGCCAAGCGGATTATACATCCAATCTTTTCTCACAAATGGTACAGTGTCTAAATGGACCAGAATTCCCAGCTTTGCAGGAGCTACAAATCCTTTAGGTTCAATAACAAGTACTTCATTATCGCCATGTCTTGAAGTTTTAAATCCCATCTTTTCTGCAAGTTCCTTTACAGCTTTCTGACATCTTTCGATACCATGATAGCTATATTCATCTGATTGAATTGCAACAATTCGTATAATGTCCATTACTATTTCATCATTCCAAAAGCTCCGATTTTCTTTCATATGTCTCCATCCTTTCTCTTAATAAAAAGAAATCTGCGCTTGTTACAAAAAATCTTGATTATTATATCATCATGTTTAGGTAATATCAATATTTTTTTAAAAAAAGTATACATAATATTGAAAAAATTTTAATATTGTGATAAAATAAAATTCACCTTAAAAAATTTTTCTTAAGCAAATCTAACTTCGCCTACTAAGTTTAATTGCTTAACGAATTTATAGATTTGTTGCCCTAAATTTACTATGTGTATTTTTTGAGCAATATTTTTTTATATCAAATTTTTTTATAATGGAGAAATATATGAAAAAAGTTTTATTAAATCAATTCTTTCTAGATAAAGAAAAAGATATTTGTATCAATATTTATAGAAAAAGCGAAGATGAATTAACATACATCATCGAAACTCCTAACCATAAAACAGGTAATTTAATATCAAATATTGCTAAGCTATGCAATAAAGAAATTTCTCGTAATAAAGAAGGTTTAAAAATAATTAAAGGTACTCTTCCTGCTTGTATAAACGGTGATAATGAAATTGTTTATTTACTAAGACTAGGTGGAATAAAAATTGCAACTATTTATGAAAATGGAAATGTCGAACTAAAAGCAAAAATTCCTGCAATTGTAAAAACATTAATGTCTCAAACAAAAAATTACAATCTTCCAATTGAAAAAACAATTATGAAATCTTATATTTTGAAAAAGAATAAATTTAAAACTGATTTACATACTCATATGAATGCAAATTTATCTGCTGATGTTTTAATTGCATTAGGGCTTAAACGTCAAATAAAATATCCATTATATTATATAAAGAAATTAAATCTTAAAATGAGCAAAAAACAAGAAAAAGAAATTGCAAAACAACAAGCAATCGTTGCAGAACAATTTAAAGATTCTGGTTTAGAAGGTAAAAAATTAACAAGAAAAGTTGATGACAACACTTTCATAAATTTTGCCGATTTTATTTTTAATAATTTAGAAAATGCTAAATATAATATTTCAAAAATTAGAATAAGCTTATCAATTTTAAAAGACGGTCAGGCTGTTTTCACTAACCTAGAAAAATTATATATTTACAGATATGTTTTCTGCAAAGGTGTTGAATGTGATATAAAAATAAAAATTGATCCAAGCAAAATTCAAAAAATTCCTGAACCTGACATCAAAAAAATATATATTCAAATGATGAAGGATTTAGAAAACCCAGCATTAAAAAATATTACACTTCGCCAAGATAAACTTTTATGGATTGCAAGAGAATATAAAAAACAAAATATCTATTATGTTGAAATATCTGATACCGACTTGGCAAAAGCAAATGGTCCTGCAATAAAATTAATCGAAGAATTGCACTACATTTTACCATACATAGAAAAAGAAACTGGAGTTAAAATAAGATTTTTAGTAGCTTTAAGACGTATCCCACTTACAATAATTCAAGATCAAATTATTTCTGGAAATTACCTACGTTCTAATTTAGATGTATTAAAAACTGTTGCTAAAAGTCCATATGTAGTTGGTAGTGATTTCATTGGAGAAGAAATTAATGATGTTACTGATTTAAAACCAGCTATTAAAGAACTTGTAGATTACGTTTACGAAGTTGATCCTGATTTTACAATTAGAATTCACGCAGGTGAAAATGACAGTTTAAGAGACAATGTTTCAAAATCGATTAAATGTATTGAAGAATCTCTAAATCAAGGTCAGCCAATGCCAAAAGTTAGATTAGGTCATGGATTATATACTGAAGATCTATCTTCCCCAGAAGGTAAAAAATTATTAAGAAAACTAAAAAAAGACAATATAATTCTTGAATTTCAAATCAGTTCAAATGTAAGATTAAACAATTTAAGCAATCTTAACTTACACCCAGTTAAAAAATATTTAGATGCTGGTATAAAATGCGTTCAAGGTACTGATGGATGCGGATTCTACGGTATTGATACAATTGATGAACAATTAGCTCTTCAAAACCTACTTCATCTTAATAATAATGATTTTGCAAAAATGAGAAAAGTTGAAGATGAAGTTATTGACATAAGTAATAAATATTTTGAAAAAAAATCAAAAGACTTTAAAAAATTCTTAAATGGAAGAAATATCACAGAAGCATTATCTGAACTTGAAAAAGAAAATCATATTAAAGGTAAACAAAATAAAACAGAAATGAGAATAAATACAAACCTTGAAACACAAGAAGTTTTAAGTCAAAAAATAAAACAATTACCAACAGACAAAGTTCCAATCATCATTGCTGGCGGTAGTTTTAATAAAAAAGGTAGATACACTGAGGTTACTCCTGAAGGTAAAGAACTTTTGAAACAACTTTTATCAAAAGTTGATGCCACCAAAGCATACTTCGTAATTGGACATAAAATGCAAGGATATGAAAAAGAAATTGTTGAATTAAATAAAGACATGAACAAACACTTTGAAATAAACGCTATTGTTCCAAAAATGATTTCACAAACAGATTCAGACAACATTTTACAAGAAAATATCGATGGCATTAGCATTTCAATTGAAAGCGATGAAATGGGAATTTACAAAAGCTTTAATTATGAAATCTTTGAAAGAAGAAACTCAGTCGTAATGGCCTTTGACGGTAACTCACCAGTATCAAATCTTATTCAAGAAGCAAAAAACGGCAAAGGAAAAGCAAAAATATATGTAAATGAAGACTCACCTTCCCTATTTGACAAAGCTATTTCATTAAACGGTTACGCAATTCCATTTAAAACGAACCAAAACATCATCGACAAAATAATCGAAGACAATCCAGAAATTATGTAAGTTGTCATGGGAACGTCCTTTTTGACAACTACCTGAAACTTTATATAAAAACAATATATTTCATTTTTTGTTCCTTGCTAAAATATTTTCCCACCCACTAAACTTCGTTTAGTAGGTTAGGGAAAAACTTTCAAACTGCGCGTCACTAAAAATTAAATATAATATTTTCTTCTACTATAATTAATACATTGAAAAAAAGGCATATTACTATGCCTTTTTTATATGAATTCATATAATCATTTATTTTTCAAAACTGATTATTTTTTATTTACTAAATCTTTTAATGCTTTACCAGCTTTAAATACTGGAGCTTTTGATGCAGGTATTTTAATTTCTTCTTTAGTTTGTGGGTTTCTTCCTTTTCTAGCTGCTCTTTTTCTAACTTCAAAAGAACCGAATCCAACTAATTGAACTTTGTCTCCTTTTGCTAATGCTTCCATAACTGTGTTAACGAATGCATTGATTGTTGTTTCAGCACCTTTTTTTGTGTCTCCTGTTTGTGCAGCTACTGCTGCGATTAATTCAGCTTTGTTCATTTTTTTACCTCCTAATAGATTTTAGTATTATTATGTAGATCCGAAATCTACAATATGATTATTCGCCAAAGTCCACTAAAATCCTTCTACTTTTTTTATTTTTTTGTTAGTTTTTCAGTATTTACACCAGTTTTTAGAAAATTTTATCAAATTTTAGTTGCAAAAATGCAATTTTTTTAAAAACTTGTAAACCCTCTCACCTCTAGGCAACATCTCGATTTCTTCTTTAGAAAATATCTTTAATAATAGAACACTTAGCACAAAAACTACAACCGCAACAATTATAGCAATTATTGTTGCAATTCTTATTGGTAAAAATCCTTTTATTGCAAAATATACTCCATATGAAATCACAGACATTAATATTGTAGCAATCATTGGTTTTATTGAAAGCTTAAACAATGAAAAGTTCAATTTTACTGTTCTTAATAAAACTACATATACAATTATAAATGAAATTAAATGACATAACACAGATCCAATTGCAGCACCATTTTCATAAATTCCTTCTATCGGCATTAAAACAAGATTAGCAATAATTTTAGCAATAACACCTATTCCCAATGCTATAACTGGAGTTTTAACTTTTCCAAATCCCTGTAAGATTCCATTTATAGTCTGAGCTAAAATCGTAAACACTATCGTAAACGACGAAATAGCAAGTAACACTCCTCCGTCACTTTGTAATGGAAATAATAATAATAAAATTTCATTTGCATATAAAAACATTCCTGCTGTACATGGTAGTCCTATTAATAAACCAAGTAAAAGCGAAAATGATATTCTTTTATTTATTGTATCAACATCTTTTTTTGCATTTGCTGCTGAAATTGCTGGGACAAGAGCTGTCGCAAATGCAACATTAAATGCAAGTGGTAATGATGTAAGTATATCCACTTTAGCACTTAATATACCATACTTAGCTTTAGCAACCTCTTCTCCTAAAATAGGTTTCAACATTTTAACCACAGTCATAGAATCAACTAATTTATTTAAAGAAGATAAAATTGCAGTTAAAGATATCGGAATAGAAATCCACAAAATCGTTTTCACAATAGCCTTTACCGTTTTATTTTCAGTTTTTACCCCAATATCATTTTTTATAGAAATAAACTTTCTTTCCCTTGTATAATATCTATAAAGATAAATAAAGCTAAACAAAATTGCAGTACTAGTTGCAGCTGTTGCTGCCGCTGCCATATATGTAGTATTAGTGCTTGTTAAAATAACAGCTATCTCAACAAAAATAATTGTAAATAATGTTTTCCAAAATTGTTCAAAGGATTGTGCATTTGCTGTTGCCTTCATTTGTTGTCTACCACTAAAGTAACCTCTAAATACTGATGAAATCGCAACAAAAAATACAGCTGGTGCCAAAATCATTAATGTTATTTTTGACTCTGGGATTTCAAGCCATATATCAGAAATAGGTCCAGCACCGAAAAATAGCAATAATGTTCCAATCATTCCAATTACTCCGAATGTCAACAAAGCAACTTTAAATACCTTATGGGCGCCCTCATTATCACCAATTGCAATTCTTTCAGAAACTAATTTTGAAATTGCATTAGGTATTCCAATTGAAGAAATTGAAAGAAGCAACGCATATATCTGGTAACTACCCATATATATAGCATTTCCAGCATCTCCGAATCCTTTTCTATTAGTCAAATATAAAGTCTGTACCAATCCCAGTACTTTTATTAAAACTTGAGAAAATATTAAGACCAATATTCCCTGTAAAAAAGTTTCACTTTTCGTTTTTGATTTTTTTTCAAGCATAAATTTTTCCTTTCTCATTTAATACTCATATTATATTTATATTAATATTCAATTTCAAGTATTTTATTAAGCAAAAAATTTTGCTTCCAAAATCTCGTTCTTATAAAATATGGTATTAGACTTTTGAATTTTCTACTTTAAAACTAATATTCATTTATTCATTAATTTTCCAAAAGCATATAAATATTACATCTTAGTTTATCATAATATCCTTTTCGATATTATATGAATTTATAACATGATTTATTTTATACATTTTTACTACAAATTTAGCAAAAAGTCTTGAATTTTTGGCGTTTTTATAGGATAATATAAGAGGAAATTTTTGTGAAAGTGGTGAAAAGTTTTGTTTAAATCAATTAATAATTTTATATGGAAATATATCGATGCATTTTTAAAGAAATTAAAAACCGATAGAAATACTTTTTTTACATATGTATTAACATTAATCAGTGTTTACATATGTGTTGATAGAATTGTAGAAATGCTATTCTTATGTTTCTCAGGAATTTCAGTTTCATACTGGGGACCATTTGCATATACATTTGCTCTACTTTGTCCTATCTTTGCATTCCTATTTGGAGCAGGTTCTAAATTTGCTACAGATGATGCAAGAAAATTCTCATTGTTTGTGCTATACTACATAGCTTTGTATATCATAGCATTATCAATGTTTATGCAATGGGCAAACCAATTCTTATGGATATTCCTATTCTCATTACCAAACTACACTGGAATAGTTGGTGGATTCATGGATGTAATAAAACCTGCATTCACTGCATTAGCTTGGTATTTGCCAATAGCAACTATAATCCCTATGTTTAAAAAGATGTATACTGGTTGGGCAGATACAAAAGATATTAGAGATTCAGTTGCTGATTATAACGGAATTTCACTATCACCTGAATCTGACAAAGTCGGACCATATACATGTGAAATGTTTATTTGTAGAAACGGTGAAACTGGTCAAGTTATAAAAATTCCCGAATCAAGAAGATTTGAATCAACACTTATCGTTGGTGTATCTGGATCAGGAAAAACAACAATGGCATTTGAACCAATGATTGCTCGTGATATTGAAAAGAAATTTTTCTTAAAAGAAGCTTCAAAAGAATTAGGATTCACAGCATTAAAAACAGGAATCGCTTCTATTAGAGAACCATTCTCAAATGAATATTTAAACGCAAACTTCTCACTTAATATGTTAGATATAAAACCAGGGAAAGAAAAAATATTTAATACATATTTAAAGAAATTAATATATGGTACTTCAGGAAAGAAAAATATATACAAAAACTTAGGATTAACTTACATCGCTCCTGATTACGAATCAATTTCTCATATTGAAAAAGTATTAAAAAATTATGGTATGAAATATAACTTAGTTGATCCAGATGATCCAGATTCAATTGGAATGAACCCATTTGTTTTTGAGGATCCAGTTAAAACTTCAATTTCAATTTCTGCAGTATTAAAAAGAATGTATGAAACAAATGAAGTAACTGTACAACAAGCTTATTATCAAAATATAACAACACAAGCAATTGAAAACTTATCATTATTATTAAAAGAAATATATCCAAAAACACATAACGGTCTACTACCTAACCTAGAAGATTTACTTATGATGTTAAACAACTTTGAATTAGTTGAAAAATTCTGTGAAAAAATGAAAAAGATTCCAGAACTAGCTGAAAAATATCAAATATTACTTACGTACTTTGCTAATAACTTTTATCAAAATTCTACAGGAATCGACGAAACAAGAAAAGCTCTTCAAGCTGCAAGTGCACAACTTGAAAACCTACTTCGTTTCCCTGGTGTAAGAAATATTTTATGTAATAGAACAAACAATATTAATTTTGATGATGCATTAAAAAATGGTGAAATAACACTTATATGTACAAGACGTGGAGATTTAGGAGCAGCAATAAATAAAGCATTTGGATTATTTATACTTCTTCTAATGCAACATTCTGTTATCTCTAGACCAGGAACAGAAAAAACAAGAATCCCTCACTTCTTATACATAGATGAGTTTCCTCCATTTGTATGTAAAGCAACTGAAGATTTCTTCACACTATTCAGAAAATATAGAGTTGGACTTATCATTTCAGCTCAAAACTTATCACAATTTGGTACAAACAATGTATTAACAAATAGTCAAAGCTACAGACAAACAATACTTGCAAACTGTACAACAAAAATCGTATTTGGTAACAATACACCAGAAGACAATGAATGGTGGGAAAAAGAATTTGGAGAGAAACGTGAATGGATGTTTAAGATGGATTACAACACAAATCCAAAAGACGGTTCTGATCCAGCATATGATCAAAAATATGGCGATATCAAATGGGGTTACAAAGCAAACTTCAAAGCTGGAAAAGTTCAATCACAGAAATTCAAAGCTATCATTTATAAAACTAGAGACATAAAAGGAAAAATGATTGTTGGTAAAGGAAAACTTGATTTTCTTGAATCAAAATATAAAGAAAAACATACACCAAAACAATTCAACTTCTCTAAGTATTATGATTCAGCAACATCATTTAATGAAGAAAAACATGATATACTAAATTCATTTATGGGAAGTCCAAAATTCGACACAACAATGTCAGATGACGATGGACCAATCAAATACAACACAACAGATGCAAAAGCATTTATTGAAAATGACGGAGCAATCACATACAATATTAATAAAAATAAACAAATTTAAACACAAACGAATATTATATTTATTTTTGTGACGCGCAGCTTGAGAGTTTTTACCTAACCCTTTAAACAAAGTTTAATGGGTGGTAAAATCTCTTCAGCAAGGAACTAAAATAAATATAATATTCGTTATTATCTAAACATTTAAATTTTTTAAATCAAATCCATTCTCCAAAGATCTTAATATAAATCCTCTTTGCAAATTGTGCCACAATGCAATATAAAAATGTAACCATCAAAATAAGAACAATAAACTCAGTTGCAATAGGAACCAAACCAATCATCTTTCCTATAAAAGTAAATGGAATAATCAAGCCAATAACACTAAGCAACACAGAAGACACATACACCGCCCTATGCGCATTACTCTGTATAAATGGAATCTTAGTAGTTCTAATAATATGCATTCCAGCCAAATTAGAAACAATACTATAACTAAACCAAATCGTCTGGAACGTAGCAGCCTCCCTAACTCCAAGAACAAACCACAAAGCAATAAACACTAAAATATCAAACGCTGAACTAATAGGTCCCATAAACAACATAAAATCTTTTAAACTCCTAATATCAAACTTCTTAGGCTTTTTCAAAGATTCCTTATCAACATTATCAAAAGGCAATGTCATTTGCCCTATATCATAAAGCAAACCTTCAACAAGCAACTGAATTGGAGTTTCAGGTAAAAATGGTAATGCAATACTTGCAACTACAACAGATAAAACCTCACCAAAATTAAAGCTTGTAGCTAATTTAATATATTTAAGCAAATTAGCAAACGTACGTCTTCCCTCGTCTACACCATCTAATAAAACTTTCAAATCTTTTTCTAACAAAATAATATCAGCAGACTCCTTAGCAATATCAACGGCAGTGTCAACAGAAACACCAACATCAGAATTTGAAAGTGATGGACTATCATTAATTCCATCTCCCATATATCCAACAACATTTCCCATGTCTTTCAAAATTCTAACAATTCTAGCTTTTTGAATTGGAGACAATTTGGCAAAAATATTATTTTTTCTAAGCAATCTTGCAACACCCATATCAGGCAACTTATCGATCTTAGAACCTTCAATAATATTTTGTGTATTAATTCCAACCTTACCACAAATACATCTCGTAACATCAACATTATCACCAGTTAAAACAATAACCCTTACACCAGCTTTATTTAACTTAGCAACAGATTCTTTAGCAGATTCCTTTGGTGGATCTAAGAAACCAATAAATCCTAAAAATATCATTTCATGTTCATCTTCGACAGAAAAGATGTCATTTATAATATCAAATTTCTTTTCACAAACGCCAACAACTCTTAATCCATCTTTATTAAGCTTTTTACTTATAGATAGAACATTTTTTCTAATAGTATCAGTAATATTTATAAGTTTACCATCAATCTCAACCATTGTGCATATAGATAAAATTTCCTCAATCGCACCTTTAGTAATAAGTAAACTCTTCTCTCCCTCTTTTGAAACAACAACGGACAATCTTCTTCTATTGAAATCAAAAGGAATTTCATCAACTTTTTTATATTCACTATCTAAACTTTGTAATCCATTTTCATGTGCTCTATTAATAACAGCTTCATCAATATTACCTTTCAAACCAGTTTGAAAATTCGCATTCAAATATGCATATTTCAAAATTTTATCACTAGTTTTTCCTGTAGCATCTAAATATTTTTCCAAAACAATTCTATCTTCTGTTAATGTCCCTGTCTTATCTGTACACAAAATATTCATTGCACCAAAATTTTGAATAGAATCTAATTTCTTAACAATCGTCTTTTTCTTAGACATTCTAACAGCACCTTTTGATAAACAAGAAGATAGAATGACAGGCAACAATAAAGGCGTTATAGTAATTGAAATTGCTACAGCAAATGTAAACGCAGTAACTAAATCATGCTTCCATGCATTAAACAAAAATATAATCGGAATTATTAAAACCATAAAACGAATTAATAATTTACTTATATTCTCTATTCCCTTTTGGAAAGATGTCTTTGGTTTGTTAGGAGAAACACTCTTAGCAATTTTTCCAAAATAAGTGCTATCTGCTACCTTTATAACAACACCCTTGGCACTACCAGAAATAACATTTGTACCCATAAAACAAATATTATCTAAATCTAATATACTATCAATTTCTTCTGTATTAGCAGTATTTACTTCTTTTTTAACAGAATCAGATTCTCCTGTTAATGAAGACTGACCAACATATAAGTCTTTTGACTCTATAACTCTAAGATCCGCAGGAATCATGCTTCCAGCAGATAGATAAACAATATCTCCAATTGTAACTTCTTTTAATGGAATATCAACCTTTTGACCATTTCTAAGAACTGTAGTTGTTGTTTCAACAAGTTCTTTTAATTTTTGAGCCGCTTTATTTGACTTATATTCCTCTGTAAACTCAAGTAAAGTACTAACAATAACTAATATTACAATAACAATAATATTCGCAAAACTTGGATTCTCAGGCAAAAAAACATCTGTATAAAACAATATAAGAACAATTCCAAGTAAAATACTATTAAACGGACTAAATAGGCTCTGGTTGAAAAAATGATACCACTTCTTTGGCTTAGCCTGTTTGACTTCATTTTTTCCATATGCTCGAATATTTTCAGCAACCTGTTCCTCATTTAATCCGTTTTCATTAACATTATATTCTTTAATAAATTCATCTTTAGTTAATAAACATTGTTTTCCATACAATTTATTAACATCAACAACATCTTTTGTATTTTGCAATTTACTCTTCCTTCTTTCTTAAAACATTAAAACAAATACGAAACTTTATACCACCTGTACTTATTATACTTATTTAAGTCCGTATCTTCGTTTGTACACAAAATTACCAAAGCAAATTTATATGCCTCGTTATTTTATATAATAACATCATCTTTGAATATTTTACCCCATTCATTTCACTTCCAATCATATATTTTTAAAATTAAAATTTCTCATAACAATATGTAAATCTAAATTAATATCAAATCAAAATCAGATCTTATAAATCAACGCAACAAAAAATCCTTCCATAGATTTTGAAGGTAAAATCTTTATAGCTTTGTTCACATCTTTATTTAATCCTTGATTATCACCAGAGATAACATCCCTAATTTCAAGATTTATATCTTTTAATTTAATATCAAAATTGTTTAAAGCCCAATCCAAAACTCCTTCATTTTCATAACGATTAATAGTGCAAGTTGAATACACCATAACACCACCATGTTTTAAAGCATTATAAGCACTTTCAAACAACTTTTTCTGAAGCTTAACCAAATCATTAACAGTCTTTTCAGACCATCCACGATATGTCTGAACTTTTGTAGCAATAAATCGCCCTTCTCCACTGCATGGTGCATCTAATAAAACTTTATCAAATTGTTCCGTATACTCATTTCCAAGCTTTTCACCTCTTCTATTAATAACCTCTACAATTTTAGCTTCTTGCATTTCAACATTATACTTCAGTCTTTCACATCTAATTTTATCTAGTTCATTTGCAAGAATTTCACCATCATTCTCCATCAATGCAGCCATTTCAGTCGTTTTACTACCAGGCGCGGCTGTCATATCCAAAATTTTCTCTCCCTTTTTAGGATTCAAAACAAGTGGTGGAACCATACTTGAAAGACTTTGAAAATATACATAACCTTTTTCATAAATATCTAACTTTTGAATATCTTTCTCCTTGGCATTTTTAATAACCAAAGCATCTGTATACCATGGCACTCTTTCAAACTTTATATTTTTCTCTCTAAAATATTTCATTAAATCCTGAATATTATATTTAATAGTATTAACCCTTAATGTCAAAAATCTATCATCAGTCATACCAAGAAGAATTTTATCAACACTAACTGGCGAATACATTTCATATAATTCATCTATAAACTTTTCTGGTAATCTTCTTTTAATCTCACTTACTGATATCATTTTTCCTCACTCTAATCATCAATATCATCTTTTTTCGAAGCAAAATATTTTATTCTTAAAATACACTTCTTTTTTAGTATACCAAATAACTTATTTCTGTTCAAGAATTGCAATAGCACATTTTATTCCATCAACAGCAGCAGACATAATTCCACCAGCATATCCAGGACCTTCACCACAAGGATACAACCCTTTAACTGTCTCTGATTGCAAACTATCATCTCTCACAATTTTAACAGGAGAAGAACTTCTAGTTTCAACACCAGTCATTATCGCATCATCATCTGCAAAACCTTTTAACTTATTATCAAAATATTTTATTCCTTCTTTCAAAGTATCTGAAACAAAAGAAGGTAAAATATCATTTAAATTAGCAAACGTTACACCAGGCTTATATGTTGGTTTTATCTCTCCAATCATTTCTGTTTTCTTATTTTCTAAAAAATCTCGCACTCTTTGAATTGGAGCATAATAATTGCTTCCTCCAAGTGCAAAAGCTTTTTGCTCTAAATCTTTTTGAAATTCCAATCCTGCCAATGGATTATCACCATCAAAATCATTTGGAGTAACATTAACTAAAACTGCACTATTAGCATTTTCTCCATCACGTGCAAATCTGCTCATTCCATTTGTAACAATAGTACCTTCCTCACTTGATGAAGCCATAACATATCCACCTGGGCACATACAAAAAGTATAACAAGATCTACCAGTATCTTTATTATGATATGCAAGCTTATATTCCGCCACAGGTAATTTTAGCTTTGATTTGTTTCCATACTGTGCCTCATTGATCATACTTTGCTTATGTTCAATTCTAACTCCAACTGAAAAATTCTTACGTTCCATTTTTAACTTTTTAGAATATAATACTTCAAACGTATCTCTCGCACTATGACCAATCGCTAATATAACTGTATCAGTCTCTATTTCACGTTTATCTGTTATAATTTTTTTTACTCTATTTTCTTCAAAATCAAAATCTATAACTTTTTCCTCAAATAAAAACTCTCCACCATTATCCAAAATATAATTTCTAATATTAGAAATTATTTTAACTAAATTATCTGTACCAATATGAGGCTTATTAACATATTTAATTTGTTCAGGCGCACCAAATTTAACAAACTCCTCAAGCACATTTCTACAATAAATGCTATGTATACCAGAAGTAAGTTTTCCATCCGAAAAAGTTCCTGCACCACCCTCACCAAATTGAATATTAGATTTCACATTTAACTTACCACCATTAATAAAATCATCAACATCTTTTTTTCTATCTTCAACTCGCTTTCCTTGTTCAATAATAATTGGCTTAACACCATTATTAACTAAAACAAGTCCTGCAAACAAACCAGCAGGACCAGCACCAATAATTACTGGTCGTAAATTACTTTTTCTTTTTACTTGAACATTTATATCATAAACTTCTTTATCAACTTGCTTTATATTTGGATATTTCTTTTCATTCTTCACTTTAACATCAATTGTATAATTATAAAAAATATCACTTTTGTTTCTGGCATCAACTGATTTTTTAAAAATACTATATTCATTTACATCACTAAATTCGATTTTATATTTTTTGCAAGCAACCTTTGCAACATCTACGTCCTCTAAATCTTCTCGAATCTTTATATTTTCCAATCTAAGCATAAAATATCTCCATTATAATTATCGTTCTATATTAGCACTTGATTTTCTAATATCCTCTTTGAAAAGAGATGTATCACACTTTTTAGCTAACTCAGTTTGAATTTGATTCATACTATCAATTGAATCAATTTTAAGTATATCTAATTTATCATCTCTAACTAATTCAACATCTCTATAGTCATTAACGTATGCAAACGCATAGCAATCCCTAATATTTCTGTCCTCTAAATCCCATTCCATTTTATATGGATGATTACTATCTGAATTAAATAACATCCATTCATTCTCTCCAGCCTTATTCTTAGCATAACATCCAACCCAAAAATGTCCACTACATACAGCAGAACCATCTTTTAGTGATCTCAAAGCATCCTCTTTTCTCAAAGTAATTATCTGCATTGTAGGTATACCTTGACTTCTTGCCATTGCTGTGAACAATGTTGCACTATCACAACATCCTGTTCTCTGCCTAGATGCTAAAATCTCACTTGCTGTTCTTTTAAATTTTCTTGAATCTCTTAAAGCCCCATCTATTCTTTTAGTTTCTTTATTCATCAAATTTATTAACTCTATAATTGTATTTTCATCATTTTCTTTTGATTTAATTTTTGATGCAAGTTCTAATATTTCCATATCAAATTCAGTCATTTTTCCTTGACGTAAATACTCTGAAGGTGTATCAAATTTTGGTCTAACCAATAATCCTTTTTCATTCATCATTCTTTCTCCGCATATTATTATTCATATATTTTATATCACATTTTATATCATTCTTCAACTTTTTACAAATTTTGCATTTTTCCCTCACTTGACAAGAAATAACGGCATTTGATATAATTTTTATATACATGAATTATTACTACAAAGGAATATTAATTAACGAACGATAAAATTAGGAAGTGATTCAAATGAAAAAATCAGATTTTTATATGAATGATGGTGTTACTGTCTTAGCTTTGACAATTAGACATGAGCAAAGACTTTTAGTTATAAATAATGCAATAAAAGCAACTCGTAGAATTTCGCTAAAATCTATATTTTCTGCGATTGCACTTACTATATTAAATTTATTTATATAAAATACCAATTAAAAAAAGAGTAAGCCGATAAGGAAATTAATTCCTTATCGGCTTTTTGATTTTTACAATTATTTCTTATCAACTGTATATGCAATGTGTAGTTCTTTTTCTAATGTTTTATCATTCTTAATTGTGAATGTAAATCCTACACCTGGAGTATAACTTAATTCATCTCCTGTTCCAAGAGAATATACTCCGTTTTTTAGAGTATCGATATTTATAGTATCAGATGTTTCACCAATACTTAATACTACATCTCCTTTAACAGTTGCTGTTTCAACAATTTTTAATTTTGTAGGTTTTGTTGTAACTACAGCAGTATCATGTGTTGTTGAAGAATCCTTTAAAATTGCATCAAACTCTTTAGAAAGATTTTCTGTAGTATCATCTGTACTTGCTCCATCAGCTACAGGAATATATTCAGTCTTTCCAATTGTTTTCAATACAAACTCAGCTAAACTCTTCTCTTTATAGTAATGATATTTTTTAGTTCCATCCCTAGAAGTCTTAACCCCATCGCTATTCATAGCTTGATGTGTAGTATTTGAACAAACTCTTTCATACTTAGGAGTAATATTACTTACTCTAGGTCTGCCCCAAGAATAAGGATCTCTTGTTATATCTACCTCTAGTAAAATTGTATCATTAGCAGGAACAACTATATCATTATCCCATGTTAAAGTTGATGAATAATAACCAGACGTATATGTTACTCCGTCAGTAGTTACACCCGTAATTCCTGAAATATTTGCAGTTAAATCTGTAACTATTACATCTCTTGAAGAAGAATTTCTTAATGCAATTGTAACTTTGTTATTAGCTGTATCAACGCTTGAACTTGAAGCAATTACATCTGCAAGTTCAGAACACTCTGTTACATAAGCACATTCATCTGATAATCCATCTTCAGTTCCTAAGCCTATTGAATAAACTCTATCAGCATTTTTCTTTACATTCTCAGCTGATTCAACAATATTTTCAACACTGTTTTCCTGATACATTCCGTAAGTTGAATCCCCTGTTTCTACCAAACCTGTAGTATCATTTGGTGTTGTTGGAGCACCATCTGATAAGAATATAACAACTTTATTATCATTTTTTAAAGTTCCATCTGTAAGTACAGTATTTGTCTTATCCAATGCTGCCTTTATATTGGTTCCACTTGTATCTTGACCGGTCTTTGCCTTCAAATTATTAATTTTTGAAAGTGCTCCAGTCTTATTACTATACTTATATGTTACTGGATCTGTTGCTTTTCCATTGTATGCAATAATTGTTACTGTTGAATTAGTATCACTAACACCATCTGGAAATACTTTATTTACTAAAGCTTTTGCAGCTTCTTTTAATGCATCAATTCTTTCTCCATTCATACTTCCAGAAACATCAAGCACTAAAACTAAATCCATAGATTTTGTAACTTCAGCTGTAGCTGCAATACTTATTTTCTTAACAACATCAACAGTAGCTGATTTCTCAATACCATTAATTGTTGCAGTATTTACAATATTATTCTCAATATTAGTTTCAATTGCTTTAACTTTAAATGTTAATGTTAATTTTGCACCAGCTTTTAAAGTTCCATTATATGATATTGTTCCATCGTTATAAGTTCCATTTCCTACAGTTGTTCCATTAACTTTAACAACTATTGGATTAGCGTTTCCATCAAGTGGATCGCTATATTCAACACCAGCTGGTAATGGATCAATAATATTTACTTTTCCATCACTATCTGATTTGTTTTCCGCAATAATAGTATATTCTATAATATCACCATATTCTGCTTTTCCATCTCCTTCAGCATTTATAACCGTAGCTGTCTTATCTGACTCAATCATAATTTTAACATTATTTGTAACTTTATTTGTAGTCTTTTCTGAAGAACCTTCTGGTGTATACTTAGCAGTATTTTCAACTACATAAGATAACTCTGATTCATTTAAGTTTCTTGTCTTAGCTTCAATTGTAATAATTACTTGATTTCCGCTATTTTTATTTAATAATCCAGACCATGAAATTCTTCCAGTTTCTTTGTTGTAAGTAACAGCTGTTGATGCATCTGTTCCATTAGTCCTAATTGCACCTGTAACAGTTACATCAGTTAATTTACTAATGTCTATATCATCTGTAACAGTTACATCTGAATCTTCACTACCTGTATTAGTTCCAACAAGTACATATTTTAATGTTGAACGAACATCTACTGTTTCTCCATTAATATCTTTATTTTCTGTATTTAATACTTGTTTTGTAACATTAATATTTGGTTTTACAACCTCGTATGTTTTGTCATCTGGTGTAGTTGTTGTATCTACTGTAACTTGGTTAGCTTCGATTGTAGCCTTTGTAACATTTTCAGCTAAAGTATCTACTGAAACTTCAAATGTAATTGTTAATGTGTGTCCAGCTTCTAATCTATAACCATCTAATGAAATTGTTCTCTTATCTGTACTTACAGTAATACCTTGAATATCATTTTCTTTGTCTTTAGCACTTATTGTACTTTCAATTAATGATACTCCTGATTTTAATGTATCAGATACATTAATATTTTTGTATTCAGTTCCGCTATTTGAAACTGTAATTGTATATTTAATTTTATCGCCTTCGTGCACTGTTGTACCACTTGTTTGACCTTTACCGCATTTAGAAATCACACTAGTCTTTGTAGTATTGATAATTGGTTTCTTTACATCTGTAGGTGGATTTGGATCCTCTCTATCAACGCCATTTACATTTACTGTATTTGCAGTAAGTGTTGCTGAAGTTGCTGGAACATCTTTTCCATCTTTATCTTTTACTGTTCCTAAATTATCTATAGTTGCTCTAAATGTAATTGTTAATGTTGTATCTGCTGCTAATGAGTAATCAGTCAATGAAATTGATTTCTTATCATTTGCAACTACTACATTTGCATCTGCTAGGCTTGTGCTTAATGAACCATCTTTAAATGTCATTCCTGCTGGTAATGGATCATTCATATTTACAATTCCAGCAACTTTTCCTGAGTTAGTTATTGTAATTGTATATTCAATCTCATCACCTTCGTGAACTGTTGTAACCTTAGTTGCTCCTTCTGAGTCAATCATACCATATTGACCACATACAGCAACTCTTGATGTCTTGTTAGCTGATATTTGTGGTTTTCCAACCTTATCAGTAACTTCAGAAGATGGGTTACCATTATCTATTGTAGCTTTATTTGTTATAGATTTTTCTACACCTTCTGTAAATCCTTTTGCTTTAACTTGTATTTTTAATTCTCTAGATTCATTTACTCCTAAATCTTTTACTGTCCATTTAATTTCAGGTAATTTTGAAACATCAACTGTATCTCCATTATCTGTATATGAAACATATTCAACTTCATCTGGAAGTCTATCTGTAACAACTGCTGTTCCTATTTCTGCTCCATTATTTGTAGCTGTTATAGTATATTCAAATGTTTCACCTACATTTAAATATCTGTTACCAACATTACTTGTTTTTGCAATAACAATATTAGGTTTCTTAACAGTAGTTGGTGGATTTGGATCCTTTTCATCTACGCCATTTACTGTTACTTTATTTGCAGTAAGTGTAGCTGAAGTAGCTGGAACATCTTTTCCATCTTTATCTTTTACTGTTCCTAAATTATCTATTGTTACTTCAAATGTAATTGTTAATGTTGTATTTCCTGCTAATGAATAATTACTTAATGAAATTGATTTCTTATCATTTGCAACTACTACATTTACATTTGATAGACTTGTAGTTAATGAACCTTTAAATGTCATTCCTGCTGGTAATGAATCGTTCATATTCACAATTCCAGCAACTTCTCCTGAGTTAGTTATTGTAATTGTATATTTAATTACATCACCTTCATGAACTGTTGTAGCTTTTTTACCAATAGTATCTTCGGTAGTTAAGTTTAGTTTACATTCTGTAACTTCACTTGATTTTGTAGTAGTAATTTCTGGTTTAGCTACTTCTGTATTAACACTATCTTCCGGTTTATCACTACCATCTTTATATACCGCATTTGTAACAGTAGTTGGATTTACTGTAACATCTGCTGGTGCTTTTACGTTAATACGTAATTTTCTGCTTTCTTTTACTTTTAAAGCATTAACATTCCATGTTAACAATCTTGTTGTTTCGTCATAAGTTACAACATCATCATTAGTTGGTTTTACAAATCCATTGTATATTAACTCACTTGGAATTGTATCTGTTATAACTGTATTTCCAACATCTGTTCCAACGTTTGTAACTGTTATGTCATAGTAAAATTCTTCATTAACACTTACTAATGTTTTAGAAACTTCTTTTTTAACATTAATAACTGGTTTTATAACTTCATATTCTTTACCATCTGATGGAGATTTACCATCAACGCTAGCAACGTTTGCATCAATTTTCTTGCTATAAATTATGTTGCCATCTTTATCCTTTGAATAATCTGCATCAGTCAATTCATTTACTCTTACATTAAATGTAATTGTCATTTCTTGACCTGCTGATAATTCATAATCAGTAATTGTAAGTAGGCCATTAGTTATAGAAGCACCTGTATTGGCTCTATCTACACTTAATGTACCTTCTACATATGTCAATCCTGATTTTATAGTATCAGTTACACTAATTTTCTTTGGCAATGTTCCTTCATTTTTAACTTTAATTGTATATTTAATTACATCGCCTTCATGAACTATTGTACCTTCTTTTATTCCTTTAGAACATTCTAAAATTTCACTTGTTTTTTCTGTTTTAATACTTGGTTTTCCTACAGTAATTGTTTCCTCATCTGTAGGTTTTCCATCTACATTAACAATATTAGGTATTGTTTCACTAACACCATTAGTGATTTCTCCAACCCATACAGTTATAGTAGCTGTTCTTGATTCACCAGCTGGTAAATCTACAACATTCCATGTAACTGTTTTTGTAGTTTTATCATATGAAATAGAATCTTTATCATATTTATTTCCTAATTCTGATTGTTTATATTCTAATCTGTTATCTATAATATCAGTTACAGTTGCATTACCTTTTTCTGTTCCACTATTAGTTACTGTTATAGTATATTCTACTAATCTATTTTCAGTAATATATGCCTCATCAGCTGCAGGTGTTTCCTTAGTAGCTGTAATCATTGGCTTTTTAACATCTGTTGGCGGATTTGGATCTTTAGCTGGATCACCATTTACAGTAACTTCATTTGCAGTAAGTGTTGCTGAAGTTGCTGGAACTTCTTTTCCATCTACTACTTTTGTTCCTAAATTGTCTATGGTTACTCTAAATGTAATTGTTAATGTTGTATTTGCTGCTAATGAGTAATCATTCAATGAAATTGATTTCTTATCATTTGCAACTACTACATTTACATTTTGTAAGTTAGTTTTTAAAGAATCTGCCTTATATGTCATTTCTTTTGGTAATGGATCATTCATATTTACAATTCCAGCAACTTTTCCTGAGTTAGTTATT
>OCHI01000821.1_pt1 | contig 28076 bp, 20 predicted proteins | sample 1538691 | NCBI WGS metagenome assembly OCHI01 (sample SAMN04571718, study PRJEB22368) | human gut metagenome | biome: human gut; material: stool | host: Homo sapiens | place: Luxembourg | collected 2012-09-21 | reverse complement strand
AAAAAAAAAACATTTTTCATTAATCCAAACGTAGAAGAACATTATATTTATTTTCTTGTTCCTTGCTAAAAAATTTTCCCACCACTAAACTTCGTCTAGCAGGCTAATGAAAAACTTTCAAACTGCACGTCACTTGGAAATAGAATATAATGTCCTTTCGTTTGTAATTACATATTTATCACTAATCTACCAATTTTATTCCTGATATACTTTTCAAGTTTCTCCATGAATACTCCTGGTTCAATTTCTTTTTTGGCAACCATGTCTAAACCTTTTTCCCAGCTTGCTGTTAGGTCCGGGTTTAGCATATCTGGCATTGATGCGAATACTACGTCGTAGATTGCTTCTCCTTTTTCTGTTGGTGTTATTATTTGTGTTTTTGGATTTATTGCTATGTAGTTTATTCTTTCTAGTTTTTTCATTATTTCTGCTCTTGTTGCGCTTGTACCTATTCCAGCTCCTTTTATTTGTTCTCTTAGTGCTTCGTCTTCAATTAGTTTTCCTGCGTTCTCCATTGCAAGTATCATTGATCCTGAGTTGTATCTGCTTGGTGGTGAGGTTTCTGCTTCTTTCGTTTCTAATAAGTGAATTGGTATTTTTTCTCCTTTTTTCAAGGCTTTTAGTACGTCCATGTTGCTTTCTTTTTCTTCTGCTTCGCCTTTTAGTACGTCTAAGTATCCTCTGTTTACACATACCTTTTCATTTGCATAGAATTCCTCATTTTCAATTTTTATTGTTACATTTATTTTGTTGTATTCTGCTGGTGGATAGAAAATGCTTAAAAATCTTTTTACAATTAATATGTACACGTTCTTTTTTAAGTCTGATAATGCGTCATAGTTTTCAAATCCTTGTCCTGTTGGGATTATTGCATAGTGGTCTGTTATTTTTGCATCGTTTACGTATTTTGTTTTTGTCAGGTCTGTTGGGTATTTTTCTGCTGACATTTTGGCTAAAATTTCTTGTACTTCTTGGTTTTTAAAGCCTTTTGCTATTCCGTTTAAGTTCTTTGTAATTACTTTTGCAATTGCTGTTGATAATACTCTTGCGTCAGTTCTTGGGTATGTTACTAGTTTCTTTTCGTACAATTCTTGAATTATTTCTAATGTTTGGTCTGGTTTGATTTTGAATCTTTTTGTACATTCATTTTGAACTTCTGCTAGGTTGAATAGTAGTGGTGGATTTTCTTTTTGTTTTGATTTTTTTACGTTTTCTATTATTGCGTCTTTGTCTTTTATTGAGTCTATGAATTTATTTGCTACTTCTTGTTTTTTAAATCCTGTTTCATTATATAGGTATGGTGATTCAAACATTTTTGATTTTTCTGTTGATTTCCATTCTGCTCTGAAAAAGCTTTCTTCACCAAATTCTCCTGATATTTTATAATACTTTGTTTTCTTGAAATTTCTGATTTCTCTTTCTCTTGATACTACCATTCCTAAAACGCATGTCATTACTCTTCCTACTGCGATTGAAACTCTTTCTTCTTTTATTTGGTTTGCTACTCTTCTTCCAAAGATTATTGATAATAGTCTTGAAAAGTTGATACCTATTAGGTAGTCTTCTTTTGCTCTTAAATATGCTGAATCTGCTAAGCTGTCATAGTATGATTGATCCTTTGCTTCTCTGATTCCTTTTAAAATTTCTTCTTCTGTTTGTGAGTCTATCCATACTCTTTTTATTTGTGTGCTTGGATTTGGTTTTGCCATCATTAGTACTAGTCTTTGAATATATTCTCCTTCTCGTCCGGAGTCACCTGCGTTGTATATTTCTGAAACGTCTTCTCTTTTCATTAAACTTTCTATTACATTGAACTGGTTTTGTACTTGTGGTATTATTTCATATTTCCATTCTTTTGGAATGAATGGAAGTGTGTCTAGTCTCCATTTTTTTAGATTTTCGTCATATTTTTCTGGGTATGACATTGTTACTAAATGGCCTACGCACCATGTTATTATCCATTCGTCTGATTCAAGGTATCCATTTTTTCTTGTTGTATTAATTTTAAGTGCTTTTGCGAATTCCATTGCTACACTTGGTTTTTCTGTTACTAATAATTTTTTAGCCATTTACTAACTTCCTCTCTTTTTTTCGTGATTATTATTATATAACAAAATTTTGTAGAACTAAAGCACTTTTATTTATTTTCTGTTTTTATCTTTTAGTGTATAGAAAATATATTCAAATTTAGTGACGCGCAGTTTGGAAGTTTTTACCTAACCGACTAAACATAGTTTAGCGGGCGGTAAAATCTTCCCAGCAAGGAACTAAAATTTGAATATATTTTTATTTCAGAAACAAAAAGAAAAATACATATTAATTTTCTCACACCTTGCTGTCGCATTCTTCAGTTCTTGAAAATAGAAATTTATTATTTCTATTTTCAAACCGGGTAGAATGCTTCAATCGAACTCGCTTCGCTCGTTTGGTCCCTGCGCGGTGATTCAAAAATATAATATGTATTTTTCTTTTATTTTTGCAATAGGGCATAAAAAAACAACCCTATAAAAGAGTTGTTTCTTTACTTTATTATTTTTCTATTTTTTTATAATTTACAAATGATATTATACCAAGTGTTAATACTGCTAACATTAATGGAACAATATAATCTGAAGCTCCTGTGTATGGCATATTTTCATTATTTACTGTTGTTGTATTTGATTCTTTTGATACTGTATTTGCTACTGAATTGTTTGACACTGAATTTCTTGCTGTGTTATTGTTTGTTTGATTTCCTGTTGCATTATTAGTATTATTATTTGTGTCATTTGAAATACTATTGCTATTACTACTGTTATTATTTCCACCTATTGATGTTCCAATTGTGATATTTGTTGAAATATCTGATATTGAAATTGCATTATCTAGTGTAGAGTTTGCTGCTGAGATTGAAACAAGTTGTATAGCTGCATTTGTAGCTGTTGTGTTATCCTTTACTTTAAATGTAAATGTTGCAATCTCTTTATCTGTAGTGATTGCTTCTGCACTATCTATCTCTAATTTTTTATTATCCTCATTATACGTAACTGTCCATCCATCTAAGCCTTTTACATCTGATTTACTAAGTGTTAATATATCTGTATCAAATTTTAATGTTCCTACTACTCCGTTTATTCCTCCATCAACACTAATTCCTGATAACTTAAGTGTTACTTTAAGTTCAGATCCTTTTGAAACTTTTGAATTATTTGGTGTTAATGATGCTGAGTAAGAACCTGCAGCAAATGATTTACTAATCATTAATGCCATTACTGTCAAAATAGTCAATAATGTGATTACAATTTTCTTTCTTTTCATTCAAATTTCTCCTTTACATACAATATTATAACGTCTTTACTACATTACGTCAACCCTTTTTTGATATTTGTCAGATTTTGCTATTGAACACATAATTCTCTAAGTTTTAGTAGGTCTACAATATCAACTGTGCCGTTTCCATTAATATCTGCTGATTCTAAATTTGCTCCTGTAAGTATTGATCCTTTTAGTTCTACTAGATGGGCTCTCATTTTAGCTAGATCTAATGCTCTTGCATATTCATCTGTTCCTGAGCCTGATATATCTGAAACAACAGAAATAATATATTCTTTTGTTCCTACTTTTACTTTATAGCCTGTTCTTACTAAATTGTTTTTAACTTCATTTCCGTTTTTGTCTACTATTGTATATGTTTGACTGGCAGTTATTCCATTTTTAAATTGTGCAATTGTTGTGTTTACTGGTACTCTTGTTATTATATTATTTTTTATTTTATATGCTGTTGATGTTATTGTGTCGTCTGTTGGAGTTGGTGCATTTTCTTGTTTTGTGTATGCTCTTATTCCTCCATTTAAATAAATTGATTGATATTTTAAATCTTGGAATGAATATGTTGATTGCGTATAATCAAATGCTCCTGTTGTGGTATTCGTGTACACTAAATAACTCTCTCCTTGATTTGCCGTTGCATAATCATATGTGCTTCCCAATGAAATTAAATTGTTTTTAGGCATTTCTATTGGTATGCTTGCTTCTCCGCCTTCTGATATGTATGTTACACATATCGCGAATTTATCTTTAGTTAAATTAATATTGCTTAAATCTACTGATGTGTATCCATATGTTAAATCTACATTTTCTTTTAATAGTTTGAAATTAACAGGATATCCTTTTTGTCCAAAAGTTTCTGTATAATATACTTTTGCTTTTTGTGCTTTGAATGAAGGGATACCTATTTGTAGTAATTTTTCTGAATCTTGAGTTGTTCTATCAAAAACATTAACTACTGATGCAGATGTTCCTGATAGTGTATACTCTGATGTACATCCTAGTTCATCATGTAAATATACGTTTGAGTATGTTGGCTCTGATGCTCTTGTAATTCCTGTCATTGCTTGTTCTACAAAAAAGTCATCATATGAAATGTATATATATCCATCATAATAGTCGTCTTTTCCGTATGAGTTTAATGCTATGTATGCTCCTTTATTTCTCCATGTTCTTCCGTTTGGTACTTGAATATTATCATTGCTTGGGTAGTAATCATCATCCCAACCAATAATTAATATCGCATGATTTGGTGGTGCTATTTTTTCGTTTACTTCTATTTGTGGTACATATACGTCTTTGTCTCCATCTACTTGGAATATATTAGCCATTACTCCACCGTTTGTTTTTATTTGTTGTTTTATTGTGTTTCTATATGTATCTATATTTGAAATTTGGCTTGAAAATACGTCTGAATTATAATTATATTGATTATAATATTGTATTTCTCCAGTATCTAAAACCTTTTTATATATTGATGGGAAGGCTATATAGTCATTTAAATTCTCTTGTGTTCCGTTTTTCGTTTTTAATTCAGAATAATTTATTCCTGTAATCGCTCCTGTTGATGGCATGTCTGATTCAAGAACTGGTCCATTTCCACTAACGCTATAATTAAGTGCCATTGCTGAAGTTCCTCCTTCTGCAGTTTTAGCATCTCTGTTATATGCGTTTTTTGTTAGTGTTTGGTCTTTAAAGACATTGTTTGAAAAATAATTAACATGTCTTGCTGAATATTCTTTTCCTTGCAGACTTGAATTTGTTGCATAATTATATGCTTCATATGCCGAAACTAGTGCATTGGCCCAACATTCATATGTATCTTTTCCACTTGCTGTTTGATTTTTTACAGTTAATTTTGATTTGAATGATGGAATATATGATGTTGGCAGACTTGCTCCTATTTTACTATCTGCTATTTTAGAAAATAATGAACCTACTAATTTTGTTCCTGATGTCATTTCCGTTTTAGATTCATACATGATGTTCATCTGTTTTCCATTATTAGTTACGATTTGATTAATTTTTGCTGAATTGGTTATTTGAGCTGCTTTTGCACTACTGTGTATTGACAGTAATGTAATTCCAGCTAAAACACCTGAGAGAACTTTTTTATTCATAGATTTCTTCTCCTTATTTATATAAAGCAAATTTTTATGCATTGCTTTTCTTAAATAGATTTATAAACTAAGAAAGTTTTGAAGCTTCCTTAGTTTATAAAATATTTTATTTCTCTTCATCATCTTGAATTTTCTTTTGTTTTATTACAAATACTATTCCCATTGCTCCCATTGCAATTGCTAAAATTATTAATGGAACAATATTATTTTTAATATATGTTCGTATTGCTATACCTGTTGGTGCTATTACTGTTACATATTCTGGTGACCATGCATCATTTTCAGGATATTTTGTCCAATTTTTTGATTCTTTTTCCCAGTCACCTGATGCTGTTGATTTATGTAGTTCTATACTATTGTATCCTGCTTTCCACATTCCTTGTGTTGTTGAAATTACCATTGCATTTCCTGGAACAGAGTTTATATCTCTTCTACCTGTTGAGTTTGAATATACTAATACTTCTGCTAAATTGTCTATTCTCATTTGGTTTGCATCCGTTCCTGATGATGCTTCTTTTCTTGCTGTTAGACGGATTTCTGAATAGAATTCATCGCTATCTTCTCCAACGTAGTTCTTTGGTTTTAATTCTTTTGTTAATGTACTGTTATACTTACTACTTGTTTTTTCATTGTCTTCATATTCAACTCTTCCTGTTGATTCACAATCGCTTGTTCCTCCATCTGATGTTGGTATTTGTTTTAATGCTTGTAATCTTTCGTTATAGCTTATTACTATATTTGATCTTGTTTCTGTTATAAATGCTCTGTCTTTTTCATCATAAATATTTGTTTTTCCATTAACTACTCTGTATGCTGTTTTGTCTATTAATCCATTTAATGATGGATTATATCCTTCTGCTCCTAAGTCTGATGTTATCCATGATGCGTTTGCAACTGAGCTATCATTTTCTGGACTAGCATCTATATCAACATAATCTACAAGTTGGTCTACTGTTGTTGTTACTAATTTGTCTCCCTCATATTGAATATCCACATCTTCTAGTGCACTATTATCTTCTGCATAATCGCTTATTGTATATGTTTCTGGTTCTTCCTTAATTCTGTTTTCATAATAGAATCTACCAACGTATTTACCATATTCAACAATTTGTGGTTTTATTGTACTTGTGTTGTATTCTGTTCCTGTTTTTTGTAGCATATGTCCTCTGTATTCGTTATACTCCTCAGCTTTATTTACAATTTCTTCAGCTTTATATAATCCGGCTAAATTTCCTGTAAAGTCTGCTTCTGAATTATTTAATAATTTCATTTTATATTGAATACGTAATGTTATATCATTTAGGTACTCGTTTTCTATTGAAAGTGCATAAAATCCTTGTTGATATAGTCCTGCTGTTGATGCTTTTGTATGTGGGATGTATGCTATTTTTTCAAGTCCTGCTGCATTAACGTCTGTTTTTATAATTTCTCCATCTTCATCTATTGATGCGTTTAGTATTACTTCACCTGATTTTAATACTTGAATATTTTCAATGTATTTTTCTAATGCTATATCTGTTTTTGCTCTTTCTTCTATACCAAAGTTAATATTTTTTATTGAATAGTGATTTTCTACAATTGGATTATTGTTTTCGTCATATTGTTCTGCCTGGTTTTTCTTTGCATCTGGTTCGTATTTTTCACCATTAGGTCTTGCAGTCTCATCTTCATCTCCATCAATTTTCATTTTCTTTGGATCTTCTATTTCTACTTGCATTATTGGTGTTTCTGCATACATTTTTGTTGCATCAATAAATTCTTCATTTGATGCATCTCTTTCTCTTAAAATTTGTCCTCTATCATTTTCAATTGTTCTTGAGTATGCATCTACTATCATTCTTCTTGATTCATTGTCTCTTGCTGTTGATATTTTTAATTCGCTAATATCTGTTCCATCAATTGTAGTTTTTCCTGTTAAGTCTAAGTATTTATCATTTAAATGCTCTTTTCCTGATTTTTCTGATAAGTCTCCCATGAATTTTGTATTTTCATAATCTTGACCATTATATTTAACAATATTTATTGTCTCTGGTGTTTGTGGTTCTGCATTTTCATTTGCCGTATATTTTACATCTGTATTTCCATCACCTTTTGTTCCATAGTCAAATCTTAAAACATAGTCACCTGGTAAGAAACCATAAATATAGTAGTTTCCGTTTTCTGTTGCTGATTCTGTGCTTTCAACTTCGCTAGTTTCTGCTTTACCTCCTTCTATTGTGTATGCTGATTCACCCAGACTATTATAATTGTAATACTCTTGCGGTACTTGATAATAGTAATCATAATTATCATATTCTAAATTGTATGAGCCGTCTTCATTTAATCGTCCCATATTTATTACTTCATACATTGTTATTCCTACATTAGGTATTAATTTATCATCAGAACCTTCATCATAGTATCCATTACCTGTTGATATTTCATATTTTCCTGCTTCTTGGTCTTTTGCGTCTTCCCAAACATATCCGGCCATATCTCTTTCATATGTTTCTAATTTAATATTTAAAGGTATTGCTCTATCTGTATCATCTTCGTATTTTGTTCTATCTTTTATATCAGATTTTTTAATATTATTTGGTGCTGAGTCTTTATCTACTCTTCCTGAAACCCATCCGCTTCTATATGCTCTATAAAATCTTGAATTATAGTCTTTTGAAGTGTAATAAGTTGAATAATTTGAAATTTCTGCTATGTTTTCTTTATCTCCAAGCATGTCTTTTCTTGCTGTAATCGAAACTTCTGCTTTCTTTTTCATTTCTTCATATCCATCTTTATTTACTTCATATGTTGTAAATAATTCTGCATACTGATTTGGTTTTATTTTCATTTCAGTTAAAGAATCAGTCGTTGAAACTAACATTTTTTGTTTTGCTTTTAGAGTATCATTCTTCTTTTCTGTCCATTTTATTTCTCCGCAATCTACTCCATCAACTTTTTCTGCTAAGTTTTTCTCTTTTGTTTCTTGCCATAAATTATTTATTTCTGCATCTTTTGTATTCATTATTCTGTAATATGGTGCATCCGCAACAACTTGCTGGCTTCTCTTTGAATTATTATCTATGACTGATGCTTTTACATCTTCTGATACAATTGTGTATTGTTCATCATAGTAATCTGTTATTTCATTAAACTCTACCTCGTTGGTATCTGAATTGTTGTACACTCTAACTACATATGTTACAAATACTCTTAGTTCAGTTCCTTCTTTCATTTCTTGTACTTCTTGAATTGCATCTTTATATCTTTGGTATGATTGATATGCAAGATCTGTAGAATATAGTCCTAATGAATATTTTTCGTATTTTTTGTCATCTATTTCTTTTTTTCTTTTCTCTAATGCAAGTTTGTACTCTGATGTGTCAAAGTCTCCAAGTAGATTATACTGTTTTGTTATTTTTTGCTCATTTACAATCATTGTAACTTTATATAAATCTTTAAGTGTGCTCATATCTGTTTTTGGTCTTTCTTTAAGTCCTAAATTAATGTGTAACATATACTCATCTATGTATCTTCCAACTTCATTACCACTACTGTCTTTTATACGCTTATTGTTCATTATATAAATCCAATCTTGTGCTTTTCCTTGTGCATCTTTTTCTTCAACTAATGGATACTTAATTCTATAATCAGATTTTCTTAGAGACATCTCATATAATTCTGTATTATCATAATATGTTTTTGCTGTAATTCTGTATCTTTCATACTCTTGACCTGGTGTAACTTTCTGATTTACTTCTGATCCATCTTGTGGAGATGCTGCTGAATTTAATTTAGAAGTCATTAAATTTTCTTCTGTTTTACCTCTATATGAAATCTTATTAAATTTCTCGTCTGCATTATCTTCTGCGTTGTATCCGTCTATGTCAGTTGTTTTTGTTTTACCATTTGTTGAATTATCATCTTGTATCTCTTCTTCACCTGTGATTTCACCAAATGTTCTATCAAAGTTGTATCTGCTTTCTACTTGTTCAACAGCCATAGAACTATCTCTGTATGAATTTGGATCTTTTTTATACTCTGCCGCTTTTCCCTGTGATGCATATGTTTCTCCGTCAATGTCAATTGTACTAGCTGATTTGGCTAGATATGTTGTATGTCTATATACTTGTCCATCATATTCGAATTCAATTACATAGAATCCATTTTTTACGCTTCCTGGTGCTTCAAGTCTTTTTACTTCATAATGACCTTGATCATTTGTATATATTGGCCATTTTATTTCTTCACCATTTTCTTTGTGAGCTATGGCTTTACGAACATTCCTACTTCCTGAATATACATATATTGTTACACCTATATTCTTTAGATCTTTTTCTCCGCCTTCTTTAATACCTATTGTTAGACTGCTATCCTTTTGTGAGTCACCATCTACCCACACGTCACCAGCTAAAGTGGTTGTCAGATCTATATTCCACCTAAATTCTGCGTGTCCTTCTTCATCTTTCTTATTTCCATCTACTGTAAAACTATATCCTGCTCCCATTTGATAGAAGAATCTATCTGCTTGTTCAACTCTCATTAGCTCTTGTGTGTGTATCTGTCCAACTTGATATTTTGATACAGTTATTGATGCACTTGTCATGTTAGAGCAATAAGTTGAATAATCATACTCTTGTTCTCCTTTGTCATTCGTTTTGTAATGTCTATCTTCATGATTACAGCTTGTGTAACTTACACCACTTGATGACCAAGCCCATTTTTCTATATAACCCGTTGTGATATGATATGTTCCACTTGCAGTTAAACATCTAAAGTTAAATGTTAATCCTCCTAGCATATGCATACCTTCTTCATAATCTAGTAATATGTAAAAATCTTCACCTGTATGTGGGTATGCATCATATTGCTCTGGAATTGCATTTCCTAATGAATCAATGCTTCTTCTCTGATTATCTTCCCAAGAGAAGGTCCATCCATCTCCTAGTTCTTTGTCTTCAACAATATTTTTTCCATTTACAGTTCTCTGAACTGAAAGAACTGGTGTTCCTGTTATACCTGCAAACTGATTTCCATTGTTTCCTGAGTCTGAATTTCCTAATGATGTTGGAGAATATACCTCCATGTATTGGAAGTTGAATGGTCCTATTAGGTATCTTTTCCTTGTTGCATCATATGTAACTTCAACTTTTTCTTTATTTGTTTTATCTTGTATAGTGTCTTGATATGTTCCATCGTTTCCATTTTTTCCATATGCTCTTATTGCTTGATGCATTAATGCAAATAGTCTTGCTTCGTTAACTAAACCTGTTGAATTTCCTGATGAATATCCATCAGTATCAACATTTTTTCTAACAGTTATTTCATCTAAATATTTCATGAATTTTTCTCTATCTTGAAGTCTCTTTTCAAAGTATTCATTTAACTCATCAATTTCAGATTGTAGTACTGCTATTTCTTGATTTATAACACTTATTCTGTTCTCGGCTTTTCTTATATATTTTTGATATCTTGGTATACTTGAGTTATACTGTTTTTTTGTTTGTGGATCTTGAATGTTATTAATTAATTTTTGATATTTATTTATTTGATTTTGAAGGCTTTCATTTTCATCAGTTAAATTCTTGATGTCTTCTTCCAAACCACTAATACCATCTTCATATTTTCTTATCTTTGATTTTATTGTAGAAATTTCTTTATCTACTTTTCCTGTATTCTCTTTATTTGCAACTAGCTCAGCTCTTTCTTCTTGTTTTGCACTTAAATCTGATTGTGCTTTTGCTAATGAATTCTCATATTTTTTTATTTGATTTTGCTTCTTAGCTATTAATTCATCATTTTGTGATGTCTCAGATCTAAGTGAACTAATATTGTCTTCATATCCACCAATTTTATTATTAAGTTTATTAATTATTTTATTCCATCTTGCTATTTTGTTTTCTAATTTTTCTTTTTCTGCATTTAACTTATTTATCTGTGTTTGATTTTTGTCTATTATAGCGTTCTTTGCTTCTGTTTCTTGGTCTTGACTTAATGATGGGTCTTCATCAAATACAGTATGTTTTCCTCTATTAGCTGCTATTGCGGCTTCTGTTCTATTCCACCATGCTATGTTAGGATATGATGATTTTGGAACAACACCTGGTGTGTTAGCGTTTGCTTCTGCTAATAAATATGCAACTTCATCATTTGATGCAGATATTCCACCACCTTCGCTATAGTGAATTATACCTGTTCCATATAATGTTCCTGCTACTGCAACAGATGTTGCACCACATTCCGCAGATATTCCTCCATTACTTATTCCAGAATATGATACTGCAATAAGTTGTAAACTTGCTGTTCCTGGGAAACAATTTGGGTGAGAGCCAGATCTTAAAGTAAATGTTCCTCCATTTGTTACATCAGCACTAACTCCTCTGCCACCTACTGTTCCAGTTACAATTATTTGTTGATCTGCTTTATTAAAATATGGTCCACCATGCTCATTACAGAACATTGCTGAGCTCCACACTAATGAGTCAAAATATAGTTCTCCAGTGTATGGACCTCTATCTGCTGTATAGTGTTGTGTTAGTCCAATTCCTAATACGTTCGATACATTTGCTAAAAAGTATGTTCCAATTGCTATTATAATTATTGAGAAAAGATATTTAATACATTTTTTCATTATACATACCTCCTTTTCTCAAAGAATCTCCAGATGAGAAAGGCTAGAGGTATTAATATTATTAGCGTTACAAGAACAATTGGTAATGTTCCTATTCTTAAACCTGTTGTAATACCAACTATTGAATCTGCATATGATAAGTCATCTTCTGTTAATTTATTTTCTGGTGTTGAGTCTATATCTGCAATTCCTTTATCATTTTCTGCACTTGCAATTTCTATACTATTGTGAATTAAACCTGTATTCTTATCTGTCATATTTTTTATAAGTATTAATCTAATTTCTTTAGTTTCTCCTGGATTAATTACTTCATCTTTTAATGCTGTTGTGTATAAGTTTCTATCTGCTCCTATGTACCAATCTGGATTTATTGAGCTATCAAATTCTAAGTCAGATGACATGTAATCAACCAATTTTGTTGCTTTTCCAGCTATTGTTCCTTGGTTTTCTACAGTAACTTTATATTCGATTAGTACTTTTGAACCACTTACCAAATCTGGATCAATATCTACTTTTGATAATTTAGAATTTTCGCTTACAAATTCATTATTTTCTGCTGAATTTTGAACTGTCATTTTCTCAACTGTTGTGTCTAGTTTTAAGTCAAATATGTTATCATCTATAAGTCCCAAATCTATATTTGCAACACTTTTATTTTCTATTGAAATGTTATCTGTTACATTCTTTCCGTCAATATTCATAACTGATGCTTTATTTTGTGATAATTTTTCAGTATTTTCAGAACTTAATTTATATTGTTCTTCATCATAGTTGAATTTTACATAATATTTTCCTTTTGGTACATTTTCAAATATGTAACGTCCAGATATATCTGTTATTTTTGAACCTATAACTTCATTTGTTTCTGAATTACATAAATTTACTACAATTCCTGATAATACTTTTTCATTGTTGTCTTGTTGTTGATTATTATTTAAATCTACATAAGCAACTCCTGTTAATTTGTAATTCTCACTTTCTACTGCATCTTCAATAACAGAACTTACCATTTCAGATTTTATTGCTTTTCCAAATAAGTTTCCTTTAACATAAGCTGATATGCTATTTGATTTTCCTGGAATAATTTTTCCTGTAAATGTTATTTTACCTGATTGACCAGCTTTTAAAGAAATCCAATTTGCATTATTTAAATCCTTTGCATTTCCTATCATTTTAGATTCTTCATCTGTTGTTACTGTTAATGATTCTACTTTAAAATTGTCTGATGTTTCTACTGCTAGTTTTAATGCTAATACATCAAATTCGCAATTATTTGTAAGGTCATACGTATATGTTACATCATTGTTTTCTGAAACATACATATCATTTTCTTTGGCTGGTGTAACTTGTATATCATACAAATAGAACTTTAAGTCATTTTCATATTCAACGTTTCTATTAGCATCATCTGATACTATTGATGTTTTAGAACTTATATTATATGAACCTCCTGTTAAATTATTATCATCTTCTAAGCAAATTGTATAACGTAGTAATGCTGATTCAGATGGCTCTAGGCTATCAAATTTTGCTCTTAATATTCCTGTATTTTTATCATATGTAAAATCAACTTTTTTTCCATCGTCAACTTGTAAATTTGTAACATTTATTCTGTTTGAAAATTGCTTTGTAAAAATAACATTATTTAGTTGTTCCCCTGATGTATTTCTCATATTGAAAATACAATTGGTTGCTGAACCAACCCATTTTTCATCATTTATTCCATCTTCAAAAATTTGTATATTTGTTTTTTCAATAGGACTTGCTTCTGATTCAAAGCTTTGTTCTTCAAAATTTCTTGCACTTATATTTCCACTTATCTTTAAGTCTGATAATCCTTCTTGTAGTTTAAATGTGTTGTATCCTATTGTAACTGTTTGTTCTGAATTTGCTTCCATAGTTTCTTTTTTAATAACAAATCCTGTTTCTTGTTTTTCAACTGTGAAATCACTGTCTTGTTTCATATATGAAGCCGTTAGTCCATTTACATTTGGTATTGTTATAACAAGATTTTTACTATCTACATTACTTGTATTTCTTATTGTTATTTCATATTCTGCATCTGAAATTTCTTTTATTTTATCTCCATTTAATTTCATTTCTACTTCTAGACTTGAATTTTTAAGTGTTTCGTATCCAATTTTGTTTGGAGATGAATTTGATTCTATGCTTGTATCTGCTTCTTTGTAGTATGTTGCATATGTTCCGTAAAAAGCATCTCCTGCTTCTAGGTTTGCTGGAATTACATAATCATATGTAAATTGTAGTTTACTATTTGGTTCTAATACATAGTTTTCATCTATTACTATTAAATATGATTTTACTCCACCTGTTTTATAATAATTTGTTTTCCATCCATTATTCTCATCTGTTAAATCTTCTGTTGCTTCTCCATTTTCAGAATAATAAACTGTGTAATTTAAGTCTTTATCACTTGATGTAATTTCTGTATCTAATATTGTATTTACTGTCGTTCCTAAATCTTCTCCTGTTGTAATGTCTTTGTTTCCCTCAAAAGGAATTCTTCCTAAAATTCTAAAGTTTGAATATTTTTTTCCTGTACTATTCAAAACTGTAATATCCATTGTTGCTAATTTTGCTTCTGTTCCCTCTTCTAATAAATCTGTGTCTGCTCCTTGTTTTACAGATGACACTTTATTTGAATTTTCAGTATTCTCATTTTCTTGATTTTCATTTTTTGTTTCTGAGGTTTGTCCTGTTACTAATCCTTCTTGTCCTTTATATGAGATTTGAACTCCATCATATCCATTCATGTCATATGAAACATCGTTACTTGATGATAACATATGCCATTCTGATTCATTAGCATACGTCGTTGCAATCGCATTATAATAGTACATTTCTACCATTTCGCTTATGTTTCCTGCAAATTCGTCAACTCCTAAGTCAACGTCAAATGATATTAATGTTCCATTTGTTTCTTTATTTATATTGTATGATGTTTGACTTCCTTTTAAGGAAATTCTAATTATTTGGTTGTCACCATCAATTAAATTTTCTACATTTGCTATTTCAAGTTCATTGTTTGCATAGAATAAATCTATGTTTTTAATTCTTGCTTCTTTTATTGCTTGTGGTAGTCTAACTTCAAATACAGGATTTTCATATAAATCAGATGTATCTTCATTATTATTTAATCTAATTTTAAAGTTAACTCCTTCATTTGCTGAAACACTAGAAAGTTCTTTTTGTGCAATTTCCAATGTTGCATCTGATGTTGTTGGCTTTATGCTAACTACTGTTTCTGCTTCTCCTAAATCATCAATTGCCCCTTCATTATATGTTGCATATGCTTGTGATACATTGATTAATTTAGTAAATGTTTTTATGTTTTCTCTTGTAAAATCTATTCTCTTTATAGATTTTGTACTTATAATTGAAATATTTCCATCTACTATTGGTCCTGATGTTATTATCTTTACTTTTGTAATTCCATCCGGATATTCAATTATATAGTTTCCTTCTTCATTTGTTTCTTGATCAAATTTTATTTCTCTTATTAGTTCATCGTTTTCACTATATATTTGAATATAACCTGTTTCGCCTAGCATATTAACTAAATTTTCTCTTGAAAATTCAGTTGTTTTATAATTAGAAACTGTTTCAATATTATATTCATATGCATTTTGTTCATCTGTGAAATATTCTCTCTTATCTACTATTTCTAAAGCACTTATTAAATCTGATCTACTAATATTTAATATATCTTTTTTAGTATATGTTATTTCATATTTTTCGTTTTGACTGTTTGCCATTAAATAACCTTTGCTTATTGGTTCGTCTTTGCCTTCTTTCATATATTGAACAATGTTTCCAATTGCTTGGTTTAAGTCATATGCTATTTCGAATTTATTATTTTCTGTATTTCCAGCATAATTATTTATTGTATATTCTACATTTCCATTTACTGTGTTTAATTCTGTATTCTCTCCTGTATATGAAAATGTTATTGTGTATTCATCTGAACCATATGAATTAAAAATTTCTCCATCTTTTTCATTGTTTCCGACATTAATGTATAAAACATTTTCTTCAGTTTTATAATTTGATTCTGTGAATTCAATATTGCTATCTTCTCTTCCTTCTGTGTAACTTAATTTATTTGCTTCAACTTGTATATTTGAAATTTCTAATCCCTCAATTTGAGGTATATCAATTTTTAATTCTGAATTTTTTATTGGTGTGTTATTTGTTTGATCTTTTCCTGAAATTTTTGCACTGACTTGAAGTATTTTTCCTTTTATTCCATCTTTTTCGTAATTGATATTCTTTATCACGTTATATTCAAGGTTTGTAGAAGTTTGTTCTTTCCATGAAAGTTTTGCATTTAATACCTTTTCTAATTTTTGTTCTTTGCCTTCGTTGTCTACATAGATTCCTGAAAAAGTTACTTGGTTTGTTTTGCTTAAATATGTTGATGTCATGCTATTTTTTCTAACATATTCAATTGGAATTGATATTTTTTGTGATTCACTTTGGTTTAATGCTTGTACTTTTATTTGATTATCTTTAATTTTTACATCTGAATTATCTTTGATTGAAAAATTAAGATTGTCACCTAGTTTCAATATTCCACTTTTCAAATATCCTTTTCCATTTACTTTAATTTCAAAATTTAGATTTGTATTTTTTTCATTAACATCACAATCAAGCGAATCTGTATTTTCTACATTTTCACTTGAAAAATAAGCTTTTACTTCAACTGCATCTTCTTCGTTTTCAACGGCAAAGCTTAAATTATTTAATATTGGCATCATGTCTAGCATTGTTAATAAAAAAATTATCATTGTTGCAATAAATTTTTTGATAACTAATTTTTTCTTTTGCATGTAACTCTTCCCTTCTACTTTCTTGCCTTTTAGCATATTCATTATTTATATTAATATTTTTTCTACTTATGTCAATATAAGTTTTTTTCCATTTATATTATCTTAATTTAGCATGTTTTACGGATATACAAAGGAAAAGCTCTTTTAAATTTTTATTAAGTTTTGTTTACATTTTATATACTATTAATTTTTTTCACACTTCTTAATCGTGTTTCATAATATATATAAAAACATTGCATATATTGAAATTAGGAGGGTTTCGTATGAATAATTTAGATATGAATGCTATAATGAAAATGCTTTCAAAAATGGATAAAAAAGACTTAGAAGTTGGGCTTGCCAAGGCTCAGGAGATTTTAAAACAGAAGGGGATTGAAAACAACAATAATAATTCTAAAAAATAGTTTCACAATTTATTTTTTAGATTATAGATTATTTAATTTTTAAAGGAGGTATTTTCATGGATTCTGATCTATTAAAGCAATTATCTGATATGCTTTCTGAAAAAGATATTGATTTGAATCAAATTCTAGAGAATTTTCAGTCTACATCATCTGATGAAAATACCACCAATTCACAAAATGATTCTAATCAGTTTGATCCAGAAATGCTACTAAAAATGCAGAAGCTTTTAAGCTTGCTTAATAAGAATAAAGACTCAAAAGATGAAGTTCTATTAAAGGCCCTAAAGCCATATATGAGAGGTTCTAGGAAAGAAAAAATTGATCAATATATAAAGTTACTACATATCTTAAACTTGTTCGAGAAATTTCAAGAAATGGGAGGGAATTTAAGTGATTTTCTATAATCCATTTTTTTCAGGATTTTCTCCTTTTCCTTTTGAAAAATCCACAAAACGCTCACCCAAAGTGGATAACACATCAAAAAAATCTAATTTTCATTCACAAAGACAAGATACAGAAACTCAAAATAACATTGATACAACAGCTGAAAATTCAAATTATACAGTTTCTTCTAAAAATTTTTCTGAATCAGCCAAATACCAATTGGACAATAAAAAAAGTAATCATAAATCTTCCTTTGGTCTTGGAAAATTTAATGATTACTTACAAGAAACTGATAGTCTTATTCTTTTAGCTTTATTATATTTTTTATATACTCAAAAATCATCTAGCGGTCCTTTAATGATTTGTTTATTATTACTTTTACTTGACGATGATTAACCAATTTCAATATTTTCACCATCTAAATATATAAATGGTAACTTATAGTCATTCTCAGGTATTTCTTTTAATATGTTTGCAATTCTAACTTGTGTAGGTTCAATGGAATTAGCACTAATAATTGCTTTTTTATTTCCATTTGCACCTGCATGGGCTAATCCCCTGATTTTTCCTGTAACTATTATATTTTCTCCAGCTATAACTTCGGCACCATAGTTAACATCTCCAAGTATTGCTATACTTCCAGAATACTCTTCTCTTTGTCCTGAACGCAAATTTCCTCTTATGAATTTTGTTTCAGAAGTTTCAACTGAACTTTCAAACGTTCTTTTTATTGCATGTAACCCTAACAACTCACTTGTTTCTCCAAAAAGTACCGGACTATCTATATCATCTTTTAAAATTGCTCTTATTGTTGCTTGTTCATGTTCTTTTAAAGCTTTTCCTACTATTCGTATCGGTTTTATATCTTTAGCATAGTATTTTTTTATTCGAGGTAATTTTTCTCTAAATTCATCTATTACATCATTAAAATCAGTTGCCACATTAATCATAATCTTAATTTCATCTTTTGTACTTGAAATTCTTAAACAACTTCTCATTTTACTCATTCCTTTTAAAATATTAATTTTGCCTAACCTCTAATAATTTTTATAATTGTTTTCCAAACTATTATATCATCATTTTTGTCTTTTGTGTTTAATTTTTTAATATTCTATGAAAGTTCAGAGAGAACACTTTTTATCTAATAAATTCTGTTTCAGCACTTGCGCTTACGTCTTCGTTTACTTGTTGTACATTCATTCCAAAGTATTCACTGATTATATCTCTTACTACTTCTGCAACATAATATCCGTGTCCACCGTTTTCAACCATACCAACTACTGCAATTTCTGGGTCATCAAATGGTGCAAATCCTACGAACCATGCATTTATAATGTCATTTCCATCTGCATCTTTTCCGGCCTCTGTTGATCCTGTTTTACCTCCAACTGCAATGCTAAATCCTTGGAAGATTGATGCTGCTGTACCAGTATCATCTGTAACGCCTCTCATTCCTTCTAGTACTGCATTAATATTTTCATCGCTTATTTGCAAGCTGTCTGTGTCTTTAGCTGTAATACCAAGTTTTTCATTTACATATTCTTGGATTTCTGTTGCTGATACTTGTTTTCCATCAGATGTAACTATATTTTTTATTAATGTTGGATTTACTACTTTTCCTCTGTTTGCAACCATTGCAATATATTTTGCTACTTGTATTGGTGTAAAGTCATTGTAACTCTGTCCAATTGAAGCAGAAAGCAATGTTCTTTCTGGTGTTTTATCATTCTTAGCTTCTGCAGTTTGAGGTGATGCTAATGTTCCGTTTGCTTCATATGGTAGCTCTATTCCTGTTTTTCTTCCTAGTCCAAAATAGTTAGCATATGCTGATAATTTTTCTAAGCCTAATCTCCATCCTGTTTCATAGAAATAATAGTTACATGACTTCTCTAGTGCTTGCATTACGTTTATATTTCCATGTCCTATATGATATGAATCATATATCCAACAATGTGGTTTGTGTCCACGAGGATAAATTCCTGTATCATTTATTCTTTCTGATACGGTTATTTTTCCTTCTTGCAACCCTGCAATTGCAGTAACCATTTTGAATATAGATCCTGGGGCATACGTTCCTTGTATTGCTCTATTCATAAGTGCTGAATTTGCATTGTACTCATTATATTTTGCTTGGCTAATTCCATTTAAAAACTGTGATGGTTCATAATCTGGATAACTTACCATTGCTAACACTTCTCCAGTCTTTACGTTCATAACTACAGCTGAGCCACCTTGTGCATTATATGTTTTTCCAAATCCACCTGATTTAATTTTTTCTATGTTATTTCTTAATGCATTTTCTGTTACACTTTGTAAGTTCGCATCAATTGTTAATACAATATTTGCTCCACCTATAGCTTCTTTTGTAACATACTCTCCTGTAGAGGTTCCGTCAACAGTCATATCAATTTGCTTTGTTCCGTTTTCACCTTTTAAGTAATCCTCAAATAATCTTTCAATTCCTGTTTTACCAATATAATCATCTTTTTGGTATCTATCAGATTTTTCAGCGTATTCGTCTTCTCCAATTCTTCCAATATATCCGATTACATGTGATGCCAAGCTTCCTTGAGTGTATACTCTGTTTGCTTTTGTTTCTACTGAAACTCCTGGCAATTCTTCGCTTTGCTCATCAATTTCTAGAATACTTGTCCTTGATACATTTGCTGCTATTTGTAGGGCGTTTGTTGAAGAATATCCTTCGCTTTCAATTGTATATCTTAATCCAATTATTTTTCTTGCTTTTATTAAATCTACTTCTTTGACTTCGTATTTATCTTTCATTACATAAAAAGCTTCTTCAGGGCTTGCCTGTGCAGATATCTTATATTTATCACGCCATTTATTTAGCTCTTCTTCTGAATCAAAATTATATTGAAATGGTTCAACTGAAATTGGAAATTCATCAATATACTTGTCCCCATTTTTTTCAAATATATCAGCTAATTTAAGCATTGCATTATTCATTTCTTCATCAGTTGCTTTTGTTTTGAAAAGTTGTACGTTAAATCCCATTTGCGTGTCAGCCAAAATTGTTCCTGTTCTATCTAAGATTTTTCCTCTGGCTGCTTGTATTACCGCTTCTTTTGATAGTTTCGTATTTGAGGTTTCACGATATTCTTTTCCATGTATAATTTGCAGATTAAATAACTGAACAAGTAAAACTATTCCGAACTATGTAAATAAATGTATTTAACAAATTAAATCTAAAATTCGTTTTTTCTGTTTCTGTTTTATTAAACAAATTCTACCTTCTTTCTAAAAATATCTTGTTAATATATTTTTTTCTTTGAATTGCCTTTCTAATAATGCTCCTAATTTTATGAAAGCATTATAGAAAATAAATGTTAATATTGTATTGTATATTACTTCTACTAATAATATTTTTGAAAATGCTTCAATTTCAATTGGTATTTCAAGGATTAAAGCATTTAAGAAGTAGTTTGTAACTTCAAAAACTAATGTCATTCCTATTACCATGATTAATATTGTAAATTTATTGTCTTTTGAAAAGTTTTTGTCAAAGTAATTTGCTATCATTGCTATTAAGCAAAATAGTACTGCTGTTGCTCCTAGTGTTTTGCCTATTACTAAATCTAATGTTATTCCCGTTAATAATGCCATGATTAATGAAAACTTATTATCTGTGAATAATCCTAAAAATAATATGTATATTACAAATATATTGGGGCTTATTCCTGCAATTGTAAACCATCCGAAAAAGTTAGCTTGTATGAAATATAATATTATAAAAATAAAATATGTAATAACTCCTATAACAAATTTTTTCATTTTAATCCTTTCTATTGGCTCTATTACTTTATTACAAGAACCGTGTATAATTTTGAAAAGTCAACTGCTGCTTCAACAATTGCATATCTTTCTGTTATATTTTTTGTATTTACTACTTGTTTGATTGTTCCTATTGTAATTCCTTTTGGATAAATTCCACCAATGCCTGAAGTTACTACGCTATCTCCTACTAGTAATTCTGATGATGTGTCAATATATGATGCGTTTAAGCATTTGTTATTTTCTACAGATCCCCTGCATATAATACTTTCTGATGATGTGCTAATCATTGCGCTAACTGAGCTTGCGCTGTCTACAATTACTTGAACTTTAGCTGTATTGTCTGTTACTGATATAACGTGTCCAACTAGTCCTTTGTCTGCTATTACTGTCATATTTTTTTCAATTCCTTGTTTTGAACCTGCATTTATAACAATGTTACTGCTATAATTGCTAACATCTCTATCTATTACGTATGCTGGAATTGTTTCGTATTCCTGATATTTTTCTGAAAGATTTGCATATTCTTGTAACTTTGAATTTTCTGCTTTTAATACTTCAAGTTCTCTTACTTGGGTTTCGAGCTCTTGATTTTTTGATTTTAATTCTTCATTTTCTTTTTTTAATGTATCCAAATTTGTAAAAAATTCTGTATCGCCTTTTACTTTATGTCCTAGCATTGTGAATGCGTTTTGAACAGGCATAATTATTGAAGTTGCAAAACTTTCTGCATATGATAAATTATCTCTATTTAAATTTGTTAAAATTACTAATAATATTAATACTATTACCGCAATTACTGTTCCTATTGCTCCAGAACGTTTATTTTTATACATATACTAAACTCTCCTTTTAGTTTTTAATTCTCTCATTTTGCTGTCGTCATTTAAAATTTCATTTATACCAAGAGCAACACATTCCATTGGTTTTTCTGCAATTGTTGCATTTACTCTAACGCGTTCTTTTATTACTTCATCTATTTTGTCTATGCATGCTCCACCACCTGTTATCGTTAAGCCTTTTATATATATATCATTTATCAATTCTGGTGGTGTTCTGTCTAACGTTTCCCTGATTGTTTCTATTATTTTATCAAGTGATGGTTTTATTGCATCATGAATCTGAAAAGCATTTACTCTTATTTTTTTAGGTAATCCTGTGACTAAATCTCTTCCTTTTACTTCTTTTATTTGATTCACAATTGGCTTAACAGATGCTAGCTCTATTTTTAGCCTTTCCGCTGCATTTTTTCCAATTTCAACATTCATATTTCTCTTTATATATTCTATTATGTTTTCATCTAAATCATCGCCAGCTATTCTTATATAATTGCATGAAACTATTCTATCTAATGCTATAACTGCTATTTCTGTTGTTCCGCTACCTATATCAACTATCATTGATGCTTCTGGGCTTGATACATCAAGTCCAGCTCCTATCGCTGCAGCCAATGTTTCCTCTACAAAATAAATTTCTTTTGCTCCTGTTGCTAATACTAGTTTTAAAACAGCTCTTTTTTCCACTTCTGTCATTCCAATATGCAAGTTTATAAGTACTCTTGGACTTCCTATATTTTCTTCTCTTTGAAGTTCTTCTATTATTTGTTTTACAATCATTTCTGTTGCATTTAAATTTGCAATTCCACCATGCTTAAGTGGTCTTAATGCTTCTATTTTTTCAGGCGTCTTGCCTATCATTTGTTTTGCTTCATTTCCAACTGCAACTATATCATTAGTCTTTTTTTCTATTGCTATCATCGCTGGTTCATTTTTTATAATTCCTTTTTCTTTTAAAACTACTAATATAGATGATGTCCCTAAATCAATTCCAACATCCTTACCATGAAATTTAAAAAAGTTCATATTTCAACAATCCTTCCAAATGTCCTAAATTTACATGTTTAAAATTTTAAATATATTGCATATATTATTTTAGTCTTTTATATTAATAAGCTGTTTGAATTTCTTATTGTATAAAAGCACTTCTATATTCTCCATCCCCAATTACTATATGATCTAAAAGTTTTATTCCAAACATTTCAGCACATATTTTTATTCTTTTAGTTACTTCAAAATCTTCTTTACTTGGGGTTGCATTTCCACTTGGATGATTGTGCAATAAAATAATTTTATTTGCTCCCATTTTAATTGGTTCTGCCAAAATATCCTTTGGCTCAACTATTGCTGAATTTGTTCCCCCTAAAGAAACATCTTGTATTCTTAGAATTTTATTTTTAGTATTTAAAATAATAATTTTTACTATTTCTCTTTTCTCAAATCGTAGCTCTTCCATAAAAAGTTTAGCTACATCATCTGTTGATTTTACAAATATCTCATTTTCAATTGGCCTTGCTAAACGTTTTGCAATTTCAAATGCTGCTTTCAATCTTATTGCTTTTACTCTGCCTATTCCTTTTATTTTCTTTAGTTCCTCTAATGAAAGATTTTGCAGTGCTCTTAATTTATTTTCTGTACAACCATTTGCAAGTAAAATAACTTTTTGAGCTAATTGAATCGATGTTTCTTCTTTTGTTCCACTTTCTATTATAATTGCCAACAATTCTGAATTTGATAATGTTTTTTCTCCATACATTTCTAATTTTTCGTATGGTCTTTCAGACATTGGTAATTCTTGTATTCTTTTTGTCAATTAAATATCCTTCCTGTAGCCCTTAAATATCTATTTTTAGATATTTCCATTAAAATTTATTATATATAAATGCTGCAATTATCATTCCAACTATACTTGCCACATTTATTTTTATACGTAATTCAAAACTAACTCTTAATATACTTAAATCTAACCCTATAGGTCCACTAGTACCAAATTCTTCTCCATATGCTAGCCAAGATAGCCAATTTACTTGAGCTGCAAAATTAGCAATAAGTCCTCCTATAACTATTCCACATAGTAAAAAAATTAATAGTACCCATAAATTTTTTTCTCTTATCATTCTAATTTTTCCTTTCCGCAATAGTATTTTTTTATCTTAGATTTTTATTTACTTTTTTATACTACTACATTTTGTCTTTTGCTACGGATAATTACATTTAAGCACGTATGTATTATATATTCTAGGAGCTTTTTTTTCAAGTTTTTTTCCACGTTTTCCACATTTTTATCATTTATTTTTTTCAGGTCTCATGCTACAATTTATTTAAGTTTATTTATTGCAAAAGGAGATAATAATAAATGTCTAGTTTTAAATATATTTACATACCTGTTTCTACATTAGAAGAAAATCATATTTCAAAAGAATCTGCTTTTCAAAATTCTACTAAATTTCAAAAGTTTTTAAAGAATTTTATTAATGAAAATGTACCTTTTTCTGAAATAACTAATGTGTTTTTTGCTAATAATTGTTTTATTTTTGCTGTAAAAAATAAAACTAATATAGAATTTGAAAGTGTTTCTGCTTTTAATGTCTTTAAATCTTTTATTGCTGAAACACCATTTGCAAATAAAATTAAGATTAACGATAAAAAAAGAGAAATATCAGTCTTATCAGATATTCCCCCTATTTTTTATACTCTATTGTATGAATTTTTAGTATAAATAATTTTGTGGATTTTGACATATTCCATTTATTCTTATTTCTAGATGTAAGTGTGGACCTGTTGAATTTCCAGTACTTCCAACTGTTGATATTGTTTGTCCTTGAGATACTGTTTGTCCTGCATGACAACTTATTGAGCTACAGTGTGCATAATATGTTTGAACTCCATTTCCATGGTCTATTACAACTAAATTCCCATATGTTCCTTTTGGTCCTGCATATGTAACTGTACCTGCTGCAGCTGCTCCAATTGGTGTTCCTTTACTTGTTGCTATGTCTAATCCCGTATGAGTTCCTCTACTTCTTCTTCCAAATCTTGATGTGATCGTTCCTGAAACTGGTCTTGCAAATGAAACGCCTACAACTTGTCTATCATATGAAACTTTTTGAGATGTGTTTACCGTTCCATATGATGTTTTTCTTGAGGATGTTGTTACGGCTGGTGACGTTTGTGGATGAACAACCTCTTTTGGTGCCACATATAAATTTGCAACTACATTTTCTGGAGTAGATTTTTCTAATTTCTCTGAAGAATATTTGGCAACATATGAAATGCTTTCTATATTTGTACTGTTTTTTTCTTTTAATTCTGCAATTATCTTTTCAGCATCCTCTGCAGTATTTACATATGCTTTTTCTTCTCCATCTTGCATTATTGCAAAATTTTTATAATAAGGTGTACCTGATGCAATTACTGTATCAAATACTTTATCTTCATTTATCTCAACATCTTTTTTAGAGTAACAAATTTCATATTCTGGCATTTGGTCAATTTCTAAAAAGGCTACTTGGTCTCCATCTCCAGAGTTCATGTATTTATCTATTCTTTCTTCTAATTGTCTTTTGGTATCAGTATAACCTATTATTGTTCCGTTTAATTTAACTGCATACATGGGTTTAAACAAAAAATATAGTACTCCTAACACTAAAAATAGGGCTATTGCTATTATTATTACTAGTTTTATTGATTTTCTAAAGTGAACAAAAAGAGTCTTCATTTGTCTTCCTTTCCAAACTTTGTATAACATAACTTTATATTATACGCAAATATTATACTCTATAACTGCATATTTCTCAAAATCAATTTTCTTAATTTTTCAAAATAAACAACGTAATATCTCTTTATTCCTTTAGTTTATTCATTTTTTCTAAGCTTTTCTTTAAATGTCATAGGGAAATAAGCTTTTCCTTCGTTTTTGAATATTTTTTAGATTTTTGTAAATACTTAATTTGAAATATTTATGCAAGGAGGTTTAAAATGGCAAATTTAACTCAAGTAGAATTACAAAATTTAAGACATCTTATTGGAGTTCAGGATACAACTTTTCAGAAATTAACTAATTATGCTAACACATGCGTGGATCCACAGATTAAGCAATTATTTACAAAGTCTGCACAGGATACATTAAACACAAAACAAAAATTAATGTCTTTTTTGTCTGAATAAGAAGGGAGTGAATATTATGGATGAAAAATATATGGTTAATGACATATTAGAAGGTTCAAAGAGTTCTTTAAAAACATATGCTGGAGTAATTACAGAATCTGAAAACACTAATTTACGTCAAACTTTACAAGAGATTAGAAATTCTCAAGAAACTTTTCAGTATGATTTGTATAGGATCGCTAATTTAAAGGGATACTATACCCCATCTGCACAAGCAACTCAAACTGAAATTAATCAAGTTAAAACCGAAGTTCAATCTTAAGACTATACTTTTTAGTATGGTCTTTTTTCACATCTTAATTATTTTTGAATAAAATATTTATTAGTATAGTTGAAAATCTGATTTATTTTCAATTAGATTTGTACATTCGGAAAGGAATGCAATTTAATATGGAAACTTTAAAACTGGGTTCTACTGGTACTATTGTGCAATACTTACAAAGTACCTTAAAAACTCTTGGATTTTATAATGGGAAAATTGATGGAATCTTTGGAAATCAAACTAAAAATGCTGTTATTATATTCCAGCGTGAATTTGGAATTTCTCAAGATGGAATTGTTGGTCAAAACACTTGGAACAAGCTTTCTTCGTTTTTTTATATAGTTCCAACTGATATTTCTTATGGATCTAATATATTAGAAATAAATTCAAAAGGATTTGCTTCTAAATTTCCTTTTTTAGAACAAGGAAATATTGGTTATTCTGTTTTGGGAAAAGAATTAAAATATTTTAAATTTGGTAATGGGTCTAAACAGGTCTTTTATAGTGGTTCTATTCATGGGAACGAATGGAGTAACACTACTCTTTTAATGAAATTTTTGGAGAATCTATGTACGGCATATTTGAATCGTGAGAACATTTGGGGTTATCCTGCTGTTTCGCTTTTTAATCAGTATACGTTGTATATTGTTCCTCTTGCTAATCCTGATGGAGTTGATTTGGTTGTTAGTAATTTGCAAAAATATGATTTAAAAAGTTATAATTCCGCTAGACAGCTATCGCTTAATTACCCTTCTATTCCGTTTCCAAATGGTTGGAAAGCAAATATCGAGGGTATCGATTTAAACCTCCAATTTCCTGCTGAATGGGAAATGGCTCGTAGTAATAAATTTTCTCAAGGATATACTAAGCCTGGTCCTAGAGATTATGTTGGTCCATCTCCTTTGTATGCTCCTGAGGCAAGGGCTTTATATAATTTTACTTTGAGTAAAAGATTTTCATTAATACTTGCATATCATTCTCAAGGTGAAACAATTTACTGGAAGTTCTTAAATTATTTACCTCCTCGTTCGTATGAAATTGGCAGACATTTTAGTCAAGTAAGTGGTTATTTACTTGAGACTACGCCATATGCTTCTGGCTTTGCTGGATATAAAGATTGGTTTATTCAAAATTATAATTTACCTGGGTACACAATAGAGACTGGGTTAGGGGAAAATCCTCTTCCAATTTCGCAATTTCAAGATATTTATAATAAAAATATTGGAATATTAATTTTAGGTATGTTGCTTGTTTAAGTTACATCATAATTTTTTAAATTTAATTTTCTTTAAGAAATTAAATAACCATTCCACTTGGCAAAGTAGAATGGTTATTTGGTATAATAATT
>OCHI01000813.1_pt1 | contig 28306 bp, 28 predicted proteins | sample 1538691 | NCBI WGS metagenome assembly OCHI01 (sample SAMN04571718, study PRJEB22368) | human gut metagenome | biome: human gut; material: stool | host: Homo sapiens | place: Luxembourg | collected 2012-09-21 | reverse complement strand
GTGCTCAAAGTATATTGTTTTCAGAAAAGTGTGCCATATGTTTGACTAACCTACAATAAAAATATTGTTTTTTTTGAAAAAAAGCTTTATTTCTAGGCATTTCTATGTTATAATTGTAATGTAACTATGGAAAAAATTACATTTAAAATAAATATTATATAATTTTAGGGAGGAAAATATGAAAATTTTTCTATTAATATTAGTTGTATTATTAATCGTGATACTAGTAAAATCAATCAAAGTAGTTAGACAATCTGAAGTGTATATAATTGAAAGATTAGGTAAATTTCACAAAGCAGCAGATGCAGGTTTAACAATTATTATACCTTTTATAGATCAAGTAAGATCTGTCGTAAGTTTAAAGCAACAAACTATGGATGTTCAACCACAAGAAGTTATAACATCTGATAACGTTACAATAACAATTGACACAGTTGTATTCTATAAAGTTATAGATCCTGCAAAAGCAGTATACGAAATCCAATCTTTGAAAAAAGGTATTGAATATTTATCAATCACAACAATTCGTGATATCGTTGGTAAAATGGAATTAGATGAAACATTCAGTTCAAGAGATTCAATAAACGAAAAATTAAAAGAAATCCTTGATGAAGCAACTTTCCAATGGGGATGTAGAATAGACAGAGTTGAAATTAAAGATATTACTCCTCCACCAGATATTAAAGATGCAATGGAAAAACAAATGAACGCAGAAAGAAATAAAAGAGCTTTAATTCTTCAAGCTGAAGGTGAAAGACAATCTGCAATCACACTTGCTGAAGGTAGAAAAGAAGCTGCAATCTTAGATGCAGAAGCAGACAGAGAAGCTAAAATCAGAAGAGCTACTGGTGAAGCTGATGCAATCAAACAAGTAGCTGCAGCAAAAGCAAAAGAAATTCAAATGGTTTATGATGCAATCAAAGAAGCAAACCCAGATGATAAACTTGTTCAATTAAAATCATTAGAAGCACTTGAAGAAGTTGCAAAAGGTGATGCAAATAAAATATTCATACCATTCGAAGCAACATCTGCTCTTAGCAGTTTAGGTTCTATAAAAGATGTAATGTCAGATGACAAGAAATCTAAAAAAAGAAAAAATACAGCTCGTGATGAAGCTGAAAGAATTGTAGAACAAATGCACAATGATGAAAATTAATTAAAATATATCATATAGCGGACTTTAAAAAGTCCGCTTTTTATTTTTTCCCTAAAATATCTGTAAGTGCATACACCAACTGCTCAACATCCTCTGCAGTATTTTCTTTCCCAAAAGTAACCCTAAGCGAACTCTCTGCAATCCTAACATTATGAGTCATATTCATCAAAACAGACGAAGGCATTGGAAGTCCAGCACTACAAGCAGAACCACTTGAAGTACAAATTCCCCTCTTATCAAGTTTCTCAACAATATCTGCACCCTTATATCCTAAAAACGAAATATTCATATTACCAGATAGCCTATTATTAACATCTCCGTTCACATGAACATTTCTAAATAACTGCAACACAGATTTCGCATATAAATCTCTTAATTTAATAAGATGCTTATTATACGTAACCAAATTAGAATCCGCAATTTCAATAGCCTTACCCAAACCAACAATTCCAGCAACATTCTCAGTTCCAGCCCTCTTCTCTTTTTCCTGATGTCCACCATCCTGCTGTCTTAAAAATTTTATACCATTTCTAACATACAATGTACCAACACCCTTAGGCGCATAAAACTTATGACCTGACATTGAAAGAGCATCTATATTCATTCTTCTAACATCTATCTTAATATTTCCAATCGCCTGCACACTATCAGTATGAAAAATAATATTATTCATTCTTGCAATTCTTCCAATCTCTTCAATTGGCTGAATTGTACCGACTTCATTATTAGCGGTCATTATAGAAATTAAAATTGTATCTTTTCTAATTAATTTTTTCAAAGCACTAATATCAATTATTCCACTTTCTAAAACAGGAACATATGATACCTCAAAACCTTCCTGCTCTAAAGTTTTACAAGTTTCCAAAACTGCTGGATGCTCAATACTACTAGTTATAATATGCTTCCCATATCTCTTATTTGCTTTTGCTATTCCCTTAATTGCTAAATTATCACTTTCACTCCCACAACTAGTAAAATATATTTCTTCACTATTGCAACCAATTGCATTTGCAACCTGCATACGAGCCCTCTCAACTGCAGACTTGCTAACTTTTCCTATACTGTATAACGAAGAAGCGTTACCATAATTATAACTTAAATATGGTAACATCTCTTTCAAAACAACATCATCAACTTTTGTAGTAGCAGCATGATCTAAGTAAATAATATTCTCCATATAATCATTCCTTTTTATTATTTACTATATAATATGCAAAATAACTATTTCTTTGTTACAACTAATATTTTATAAAAATTTTTCATATACTCTTCATTCTGTAAAACTCATTGCTAAATAAAGATTTTATATTTTTTATAAATTAAAGCTTCGTATAAAATAAAACTCATATAGTTTTCATTTATAAAATTTCATTGAAAAAATTTCTTAAATTCTCTTTTTACCCTACTTTAAGTTAACTATTAGAAAATATTTTTCAACTTCATATCATCTTTTTCTTCAATATGCTTTATAATAAATGCCATCTTATCTAACGATTCAAACGCTTCTTCCTGCTCTAGCTCACAATAAGTTTTCAAAGAAGTATACTCAGTCATCACCTTTTCAAGCTCATCATGCTCAATAAAAAAAGACAACAAATTTTCATACTTCTGCCAATACTCATCTATTTTCTCAATTTTTTCATTAGCCTCTCCATATTTTTCATCTTCAATCAAAGGTCGTAACTCACTCAATTCATCTAAAACATGATTCAATTTACTATCCACATATTTTCCAACCCCAATATTAAGTCCAATAATCCCAATTAAAATAATTACAGTAATAACTATTTCTTTTGACATCTCTTACCTCCTTTTTGTTGACAAAAAATATTATTATTTCCATCAATCGTAACAATTAAAGCATCTTCAGGCTCAAATCCGAATTTACTAACTTCATCTTCAAGCCAAGTATAATCCTTATTAAGCTTATTTAAATTATCATATTGAATAACACCATCAATAACTAAATCATAGGTAATACCTTCATACTTAGCACTAAGCTCCATATCTTCTAAAGTAGGATTTCTTTTCTCAGGCTTCAAAATAACATTTATTTCACCACTCGTTTCTAATATCGCATATTCAACATCACCAATATTAAAAACATCTTTTCCTCTAAGTCTTTCCTGCAATTCATTAATAGTATATCTTTCCTTTATTAAAACCTCTTCATCAATTTTTCCTCTAAATATTAATATAGAAGGCTTTCCACAAATTGCTTGTCTAAACTTAATACTTTTTAAATTGCCCAAAGAAATCATCAAATGCATAATAAGCAATCCAAGTATAGGAATAATTCCATTAAAAATAGGAACACCAATATCAGACATTGGTATTGAAGCCAAATCCGCTATCATTATTGAAATAACCAATTCAAACGGTTGGAGCTGACCAATCTCTCTCTTTCCCATTCCCCTCATAACCAACAAAACTAATGTATACAATACAATCGTTCTAATTAAAATAACTAGCATATTCAAAACCTCAACTTTTTTCCAATATATTCTTATTTTTTCACAAAATTTTTTTATTATGCATAAAAAAAATTTTTTTGTCAAAAATAAATATAGAACAAAAACAGACATTTAAGTTTGTGTAGTTTTCACTACATATATTAGATGTAATACTTTTTGTTCGTTCGCCAAATTAATTTAAAATTTGGATGAACTACTAGCCAAAGGCTTAATACTGTAGGAGGTTCAAAATGGACAATAATAATTCAAATGTGCAAACTTCCTCTACAATGGGTGTTGTTGGTCAGATTATAGGTAGATTAATTGCAGCAGCTGTAATACTTGGAGTAACTGCCTTTTTCACACCTGGTTTTACAATAAATAATTTTTGGTCTCTTGCCTTAGCAGCAATCGTATTAACAGTTATGGATTATTTAATAGTAAAATTTACAGGGTTACAAGCAATGGCATTTGGTAAAGGATTTGTAGGCTTTGTTTTGGCAGTAGTGATTTTATATGCAACGCAATTTTTTGTCGCTGGATATACAATTTCATGGATGTCAGCTATAATTGGTGCTCTTATTTATGGAGTTATTGATTATATTTTACCTGGCGAGCAAGGAATGTAACGCAAAACATTGCCATAGTTTGAGCAGATAATTTTTATTTGTTCAAAAAAAGAAAGTATTACTAAAATAAACTTTTTTAAGTGTATTTCAGCAATACTTTCTTTTTTATATAACTATTGCAAAAGAAAAAGTACATATGAAAATTTTTTTCACATCTTGCTGTCGCATTCTTCGAATCTTGAAAATAAGGTTATCTTTGGAGAAAAATCCTTAGGATAACCTTATTTTCAAATCGGGTAGAATGCTTCAATCGAACTTGCTTCGCTCGTTTGGTCCCTGCGCAATGATTCAAAAATTTTATATGTACTTTTTCTTTAATCTTTTCTAATAATATATAATTATATTTTTGAAACATTAATCAGCAATGTATTCAAACATTTTGACAAAAATCTTATTAACATCAGTAATTGGTTCTGTAAAAGTAATATCAACCATTTCATAAGGGTGAATACCATAATCACTACTTATATGTGTTCCCATACCTAAGTAACTCTCAGTCTTATCATAAAAATCATAACCAGCACTAAAATAAGCATCAGGTTGATTTGAATTTTCGCCATAATACAATGCACAAATCACACTACCAGAATAACCATTCTCTTCAGGTTGATAATAAACTATACTAGTATTAATCTTAGTCTTTCCATTCAAATAACTTTCAAGTAATCTATTATATTCATCTTTATCTTGAACAGAAAGAGATTCAGCATCGTATGATTTCACTCCATTTTCAATACCAGTCACTGTTGCAGTTCCTGTAACAAAATCACCAACTTGAACTTCATCAGCTGTTTTATTAATAAGTTTTCTTGATGATAGCATTACCTTTCCAAGCTCTTTTGAATATTGATCCGCTTCATACGCAATTGTAATTTCATCTGCATCTTTACTCTTTACAACGCCAGAAATACTCTCAGTTGTACCAGTTAAATTATCTACATATTTTACATCATCATAATTATAATAAATACAATCTGTGTTAACAATTTTACTAACTAAAATCAAATCTGCATTATAACCAGAAGGAGCTGTAGAAGCTACTGCATAATCATTTCCAGCAAAATCAATTTTAACATTTCCAACATTAACTTTATAATCCTTAACATCATATTGAGATAATATTAAAATTCCTTTTCTATTTTCAAACTTTCCTTCAATAGCATCCGCATTATCAAATTTCAATCTATACTGATTTGAAATTTTGTTAAAGTCATCATATGAATCAAAAACTTTTACATATACTTTTTCATCTTTTACATTTTTAAAATCGTATGTAGAAGGTAATGCTTGATATTGATTCATTGAATCAACTTTCTCACTACTCATATCATAACCTGTTTTATCTTTTACAGCCTCAGTATATGCCTCAACAATTTTATCAATATTACTTAACTTAGATGATATAACAATTCCATCAGCATCTTGCATTTGAATTACACCTATATCAGAAGTTAAATTGAAAATAAAATTTTTACTAATTGTCTTATAATCAAACTCAATAAACTTAGCTGTTGATTTTAAAGAATTTATATCATTTTCAGAAATTTTTTCTTCATCCTTTTTATTAATATTGTTTTTACATAAATCAACAAGCTCTGAATATTTTTCATAATCAGGTGTTATCTCATAATATTTTGAATCATATTTAAAAATAATTCTATCTGGTGTTTTTATTAATTCTTCATCACCAGTTGGAGTTTCAACTTTATTCTCCGGTTGCTTGTTTTGAAATTTATTATTAAACCAATACCCTAAACAAAAGCAAGCAAAACAAATAATAATAACACATACAATACCAAATATTTTCTTTTTCATATTAATATATTCCTTTATTTATTTTTATTCCAGCCCTCTTTTACAACTTGTCTTTCTCTTGCAATTGCTAAACTATCAGCTGGTACATCCTCTGTAATTGTTGAACCTGCTGCAACTAAAACATTATCACCTAATTTAACTGGAGCAACTAAGTTTGTATTAGATCCAACAAAACATTTATCTCCAATTATTGTTTTATGCTTATTTACACCATCATAATTACATGTAATTGATCCACATCCAATATTTACACCAGTACCAATCTCGCAATCACCCATATATGATAAATGAGGTACCTTGCTACCATATGCAACTTTTGTTTTCTTAATCTCAACACAGTTACCAATTTTAACTTTATCAGCAAGAACGCATTTCTCTCTAATATAAGCATTAGGTCCAATCTCACAATCTTCACCAATTACGCAATCAGATTTTATTGTAGTATTTGGATGAATTACAGTATCTCTACCAATCTTAACATCTTCATAAATATATGTAGTATCCGAATCTTCAATTGTAACACCATTTAACATATGCATTGTGTTAATTCTCATTCTTAAAACTCTACCTAAAAGCTCTAATTGAACTCTATCATGAACTCCAAGAATCTCAGTATTATCCTCAACTATCATAGCACCAATTTTTAAATCTTTTGACTTCATAATTTTTATAACATCAGTTAAGAATATTTGACCATTTTCATGAGCTTTTAATTCTTTAACAGCATCAAGCAAAGACTCAATATCAAAACAATAAATTCCTGAATTTATCTCTTTAATTTTTTTAGTCTCAGCATCAGCCATAGACTCTTCAACAATCTCTAAAACTTCTCCAACTTCATTTCTAACAATTCTTCCATAACCAGTTGGATTATCAGAAATAGCAGTAAGTAAAGTTACAGCCTCTCTTTCATTTCTATTTCTATCTATTAATTTTTCAACAGTCTCTTTTCTAATAATAGGAACATCACCATATAAAACAATAACTTGACCAGACTTAGACTCAAGCTCTGGAACAACTTGCATCATTGCATGACCAGTTCCCAAAAGTTCTTCTTGAACAACATATTTTGTTCTATCTTTTAATACATCAATTATTTGTTCTTTTTGTTCACCAACAACTGTAATAATCTCATCACAATCATTCTTCTCAGCTACTTCTACAACTCTAGAAACTAGCTCTTTTCCATATAATTTATGTACCAACTTTGACTTTTTAGAATTCATAGCCTCGCTTTTACCAGCAGCCATAACTATTGCAATTTTATCTTTTTTCATAACTTATCATCCTCCTTAAAAAGATAAATGTATTCTATCACAATGCATATTTTTTTTCAATTATTTTACTTTCTTCTTCAAATCTAAATTTTTTATAATTATTATATCTCAAATAAGTTTCATATTAGAGCCAAAGGGGACATTAATAACATTTGCACTTGTTTTACTTTTTTAAGTCCGCGTATTTGTTCGCGCGCAAAATTTGCAAATCAAATATCTGTGCATTGTTGTTTTATATAATAGGATGTTCAAAAAACTTTCATATTATATAAAAAAGCCATGCACGAATCTGCATAACGCAACCCATGCATAGCCCCATATTCATTTATTAATTTCTACAACTACACCATATATAGATTAACGCCATAAGCGCTAAGATTACTAGAGTAGTTGCTATTGCATAAAAGTAAACAGCACCAATAGTTGCAACAATTGTTGTTTGAGCTCCTATAATTATTCCAATAACAAAGGCAAATAAACCAATTATCGTGTATAAAACTCTATATAAACAACAACATTTTTTGTCTCTTCTATTACAACAAATTGTAACTTGTGGTTCCATATCTGCACCTCCTAGAATTATCAGATTAATATATTATATGATTATTCAGGTTTTATGTTACCCTTCTAGTTCTGTAACTATAAATCATTATATTTTATATTACCTTTCAACTCTGCAGATTTAGAATATTCACATTCATATTTTCTTTAATTCTATAATTCTAAATTATTCAGATTTCATATCGCTCTTTAATTCTATGATTCTAAATTATTCAGATTTCATATTACTCTTTAATTCTATGATTCTATATCATTCCGACTTCATATTCCCCTTCAATTCCGTAGCTCTAGTAAGAATATTATAACCGAACTTATCCTTCAACTTATCCATAGTATCATCCAATTTTTTATTCTTAGAATCTTCCTTCATATCAAAAATTGAAAGTTGCATCTCCTCTTTTTCAACCAAACCATCAGCCCTAACACCAATTAACCTAATTGGCTCACCAATAAACAACTCCTTCAAAAGCTCTTTCGCAACACTCAAAATCTCACTCGTCGAATCAGTTCTCCCCATTAACTTCTTCTGATGAGAATAACTTTTAAAATTATTATTTTTAAGCTGAACATTCACAACAGTCGCATACATATTTTCTTTTCTTAATCTATAAGAAACCTTCTCAACCAATTCAACCAACGTAACCTCAAGCTCATCTAAAGAAGCAACATCATATGGCAAAGTTATACTGTTTCCAATACCTTTAGGCTTTTCAGGTAAATAATTTACCTCTTCGCCACTCTCCCCGTTTGCATATTTCCAAATAGTATATCCATACTTTCCAAACTCTTTTATTAAAACAGCTTTATCAGTATTAGCCAAATCTCCAACAGTCCTTATCCCCATTCTATTCAACTTAGGAATTGATTTCTTACCAACTAAAAACAGCTCAGAAACGGGCAATCTCCACAATTTATTCTTAATCTCAGACTTAAATAACGTATGAATCTTATCAGGCTTCTCAAAATCAGAAGCAATCTTAGCCAAAATCTTATCATCAGAAACACCAACATTAACAGTAAATCCAAACTCTTTTTTTACACGCTCTTTAATCTCGATACCAAGCTTAATCAAATCCACACCAGGTTTCAAATATTCAGTCAAATCTAAAAAGCACTCATCAATTGAAAACCTTTCCACCTTCTCCGTATACTCTAAAAAAAGCTTATATAGTTTATTTGAACAACTTCTATAAAGATCAAAATCGCCAGGCACAACAATTATACTTGGGCACTTTCTCCTCGCCATATACAAAGGTTCAGCCGTTTGAATCCCAAACTTTTTAGCAACATTACTCTTAGCAACAACAATCCCATGACGCTTAGCCTCATCCCCACCAATAACCGCTGGAATCGTTCTCAAATCAACCTTATCGCCCTTCTTCAACCTATCAACCGCAGTCCAAGACAAAAAAGCATTATTAACATCAATATGTAAAAACTTTCTCTCCATAAAAATCCAATTCTTCCCTGCGCTAATTTTAATCGCACTCATATTTTACCTGCAGTTATTATAAAACATATGTTCTTATTAGTCAAGCAATTTTTCTTGATTTATTCATAAAAATGTGATACAATACAAAAGCTTTTAATCTAATATACATATCAAAAAAGAAAATGAATATAGATATTAACAACAATTTAAACAAAAAAATCTCAAATTCAGATTTTCTAAAAAAATTAGGAGGTACACTAGAAAACATGAAGTATTTTTCAGTAGACAGAAAAGAAGGGCAATATACAATTTTACAAAATACCGTAACAAAAAAAATGTATGAAATAAAAACATCTAAACTACCTCCATTTCTAAATGATGGAGACATATTGAAAAAAATCGGATTTAATTATGAATTTGACTTTCAAAAAACAAGAGAACTTCAAGAAACAATGAGAAAAAAAATGAACGAAAATTGTATAAAACCTTAAAACAAAAAAGAACCCTCTTCATTAAACTAAACAGTTTAACCAAGAGGGTTCAATTACATCATTTTAATAATTTCCATATACATAAATTTCATGATTTTTTACTTTGTACAAATACCATAAAATCACATCAACTCTATCCTCTATTGAATTTTTATCAATAATATATATAACTTCATCAAGCTTTAATATTGGAATATCAACGTTAACCTTTAAACCAGTAATTGCAACCTTTTTATAATCTTCATTTAAAAATTCCAAAATCTTATTCTGATCTGAATTATTCAAATTACGATAAGCTAAACATAACAGTTTCATAAAATCTTCATTTGCCAAAATTAAATCTTTTGCACTCTTTAGAAATTCTAAATCAATGCATTTATTTTCCTTCTTAGCATAATACAATACATACAATATATATGTTAAAACAGCTTTTTTATCTTTATTAGCAAAAATTTTATAATACTCATTAACTTTTCTATCTAATATTGTCTCTATTCCTTCTTTTCGTATATAATCTGGAACATCAGTAAAAACAGGCGCTCTTCTTGTTCTTACATGAGGTATATCTCCATAAGAATCTGTAGAACTATAATATTGCTCCATTCCTGATATTCTTCCAGGGAAATCTTTTAAAAACTCCCAACTCAAATCAGTCTCTTGATATTTTACATCAGCAGTCAACTTATCCTCTCTAACATACACTGTTATAAATGAAGTATATCTAGAATTAATATTATACTTTTCTGATAATTCAATTATCTTATTTTTATATTTCTTTTTTTCCTCTTCCTGTGCATTTTTTATACATTCATATAATCTATCAATTTCCTGTTTTACAAATAAAATTTCTAAATCAACATCTGTTCGAGTTATCTCATCTTTTCTAATCTTCCAAACATACTCTTTACCTAAAACTTTTCCTTTAAGTTGTATATCATCACTCAATTCTTCAATTTTTGCAAACACATTATAAAACTCATAATTAAATAAAGCATTCTCCTCTTTTATCTCATCTATCACTTTATTTTTTCCATAATCAATTTCAAAATCTTCTAATAAAGGTGTCTGAATTCTTGCAAAAGTTCTTATAATCTTATCATCAATTTTCTCTTTAGGTTGTATAAATTCTGCCTTACCATTACCTATCTTAGCTAATTTTTTTATAAAAGATGAATTAACATTCGAATCTATACCAAATACAAACAACCTGCCATTATTTATATTAGAACTAATATAATTTACAATTTCATCCTCATTCGCAACCTGTCCATCTGTAAATAAAAGTATAGTTTTATCAACATTTTTTTCATATAAAGCAAACTTCAAAGGATTTAAAATTTCCGTTCCATCCTTTGCATTCAAACCATTAATATATGTTCTAGCATTCTTAAAATTTTCTTCATTAAATTCAATTGAATTAATACTCATAGCCTCAAACTCTGTAGCAAAAGGAATTATATTAAACTTATCTCCAACATCCAACTGCTTCAAACACTCAATTACAGCATTTTTCGTTTCATCTAATTTTCTACCTCTCATAGATCCAGATACATCAACTATAAACTCATATTCTTTCTCACTATCTTCATACGCATCCATAATCTCTGGCATAAATGATAAATATACCATTTCCTTACCATCTCTAGTTTTAGAAACTACCGCTCCAGAAGTCCATTCATTTTTTAACTCAATATTTAATTTAAAATCCTTAGACACATCATGATTTAAAACTTCAACCCCTTCGCAATCTTCCTTATCAATAATATTTATATCATGACTTGGTGAATTAATCTCCTTTATATTCAAAGCCTTGCTTATATCAATATTAAAATCAATAGTATAACTAACTTTATTATATTTTATATCATTAACAAGATTTGAATTGTACTTAGGAGTAACCAATGTAGGAATAAAAATTTGTATTATATTATCAACAACCTCGAACTTATCAATATAACAAATTTTTACTCTAACCTCTTCAGCAACATCAATCTTTCCAACTGAAATCTTAAAAACATTATCCGTCTTTTGCTCCATCATATACGCACTATCACCATCAGCCAAAGCATTTTTATATTCCCTTTTAGCAATCTCATTTTCTTTGCATACACCCTTTAAAACTTTATCACCAACATTAATTTTAAAACCAACAACAGTAGCAGAATCAGCTATTGGAAAAGTATAGCCAACTTCCAAAACTTCATTCAATTCATTTTTATACACCTGCTCTATCTCAAACGTTCCAAACTTTCCAATAACCTTTCCTGTTATTTTAATTTTCTTTAAAGTTAACTCTTTCAAATCAACTAACTTCATACTAATCCCCCATCATTTTTTCAACATATTTTTTTACATTTTCAATAATATATCCATACTTCTCTTCATTTTCTTTCGAATAATGAATTTCAAATATGTCACATATATTTTCTCTAATGTACACCTCTCGCTCTTCCTTATTAATAACCTTAGCCTTCACCTCTTTAGCACTTTTACGAACCTTCTCTTTTGGATTTTCCAAAATATACTCACGTATTTTATTCAAGGGCATATACTCTGCTTGAAGCTTTTTAATTAGAAGTATTCTCTCAAGGTGCTCATCATTATATAAACTATTTATCCCCGTCCCCTCAGGCGGTAACAATAAACCTTTACTTATATAATAATGAATTGTCCTTTTTGTAACCCCAGCCTTTTCTGCAAGTTCCGATACCTTATACTTCATTCTTCTCACCTCTTTGACATTATTTTATCATCGTTACGTAACGATGTCAAGCATTTTTTATTTCACTAATTTTTTCACATAAAAAAATCAACTGCCGATTAAAACCAACAATTGATCTTTATATTCCTCAAACTATTAAAATATTACTCTCTTTCGCCATCAATATCATATTCCCACAACCTCAAATGCCCCTTCGCCTCTATCGGCTTATCAAACACTTGAACATCCTCTACTTGCCAACCAAAATTTTCACTAAAATTAATTTTGCCATCTAACCAAACCATCTTCAATCACGGGATATTTTATAATTTTATCTCCATCTAAATTTTCTTTAAACATATTCACCCCAGTAATCTGATGATTATTATAAGTAGTATAATAATAAATCCCCTTACTAGCATTACAACAAGAAGTATAAATCGTTATTTCATATTTACCATCACCAACATCACAACAACCACGTTGTTGATCAACTGAATTCAATATATGGAAAAACTGGCTAACACTAGACTTTTCATCATCACCTGATACCGAATTCATCTTTACAAAACTAACTCTAACAAACCTTGATTGTGAAGACAAATCTCCAGGTAAACCAATACCCCCCATACCTCTACTATAATATTCCATATTCAATTTATTTGAAAAATTATTTTGAGGTGACTTAGAAGATAAATTCATATATTTATTCAATTCAAACATCTGCTTATCAAATGGCGGATTATTCGTCAAAACTCCAACCGGGTTATCATACACCTTTAAGCCATCCTTCATAGATTCAACTATAATCGCTTCATTTTTATCAGCAATAATCCAATGCAACTGAGCCAATGGAAACTTCTCACTAAAAGGCTCATTAGTTATATTAATATTTTTCAACAACTCTCTTACTTCTTTTACAGTTTCACATTGGCAAAGAATCCATGGAATCAATTCAAATTGAGCAATGTTATCTTTTCCATCAGCACAATCATTATAATAAGCATTTCCAACAAAATTTAAACCTGCAATTCCTAATCCCTTCTCATTAATCGCATCATAATACAATGGATAATCGCCCGCCACATGCGCCATTCCAATTATCGCATAATGATTCTCCATCTTCTTTCCCATTCTAAAATTAAATTCAAAATTTCTTGGTGTTATAATTATTTCATCTCCATAAGAAAATTCATAATCTAACGTCCTACCAAAATAAAAATCTTTTGTTTTATATGTTGCAGCTGTACACATACAATCTCCTCCTAACTATAATAATTATACTATCTTCTTGTATTACAGTAAAGTTTTTTCAAAATTATGAAAAAACTTTGCAAACTCATATACTTTTTTAAAACTTTATCTATATATTTATGCTATACTATCCCATACAATTCCTGTGCCAAGATTTTCATTAGATCTATCAACAAAACAAAATTTCTTCTTGCTAGTTCATTATTTACATTCCAATATATTCAAATTAATATACAAAATAGTTAAAATATTATATAATTAAGAAGAGGTGATAGAAATGATTTTTGGATATTTAAGAGAAACTGAAAAAGAAGCTATAAAAGCAGGAATAGATAGAGATACTGGTTTACCTAGAACAGGATTAGACACTTATTTAAAGTATCTATTTCCTAATATAGATGATTGGATTCATGATAAAAGAGTTCCAAATTTATATTATGAAGGAAAAATAAGTAAATTTAGGCCAGATTTTAGAAGTGAAACTTTGAAAATGATTATTGAATTTGATGGATTACCACATTATCAAAAACCAGACATAATATTAAACGACATTCTTAAGAATAAAATTTATAAAGAAAATGGCTATAAAGTAATTAGAATACCTTATTTTATTCAATTAACTAAAGAATCAGTTAAAACATTGTTTGGTATAGATTTAGATATAGATTTATTTGATTTATCATTGGTCAATAAAAATATGTCATTAGGTATTCATTCAAGAGCAACCCCTGCATATTTATGTCCATTAGGAATAAAAAGAATGGCAGAAAACTATATCAAGTTTCCGAAACATTTACAAGTAGATTTGGATTATTTAAAAAAAATCAATAATGATAATTTAACAGGTTTATCTTATTTAGAAAATGAATTAATTAAACTAGGATGGACTGAAGCATAATATAATTAAATATAAATAATGGAAATTTAATTGCAAAAGCTATATCAAAGATTAAATGATTATTTTATAATGATATTAAGAATTTATATTCTAATGTATTAAAAAATATATTCCCATATGTACATTATTACATACCAGCTTATTACTCTCTCCCAGCATTATTTAGAGAGATTCATTAAAGTAAAAAGATCAACTGCCTATTAAATCCAGCAATTGACCTTTTTACTTCTCAAACTATTAAAATATCACTTTTTTTCGCCATCAATATCATATTCCCACAAACTCAAATCTCTTATCACCTTGCATTATTAACGTAGCCCATGGCTGTTTAATCGTCAAAACTTTCATTCTAAGTGTTTCCTCTCATAATTAATTTCTCAACATTATATTTATTTCATATTATCACTATTCCAAGCCATGCCTGCACCAAGACTTTCATTAGGTCTATCAACAAAACCGAACTTCTCATAAAATCCTTCTTTTCCTTTAGAAGCCCCTAAATAGACTCTTATACCAGGATTCACGCCTCTATACACATTAACTTCATCTAAAATATTATTCATTATACCTGTTCCAATTCCCATACCTTGATACTCTGGTCGAACCATCACATCATGTATATGTAAAAAAATTGTTTTATCACCAATAATCCTTCCATAGCCAATCAATTTATCCTCATCGTACGCACAAACAGAATATAATGTATATCTTAAAGCCTCTTCTACAACAGCATTTTCACGTCTTCCCCACCCAACCGCTTCTGTAAGTTGATTAAATTCATCTACAGTTGGAGTTTTATTGATATATTTAATTTGCATAAATTGTCTCCTATATTTTATTATTATAATTCTTAAATCTAAAACTTCTCCCAAAGATTAACTATCTAAATTATTTTGACCTCTATACAGCTCCTTGACCACAGTCCTAACAAGTCCCTCTAAATATGATGTCGAAGTAAACTCATTATAATATGAATCCTCATACTTTCCACTCACCTTAAATCGATACTCATTCATATTTGGATTATCAGATTTAATCACTTTATAATCCAAATCTAAATATTCCTTCAATAACACATTACAAATACTAGTTAATTCATTAAGATTCTCTTCTTTTACAAAAGCATTATTTTCCTGAACCACTCTATACTGCTCAAGCAAATCTTTAATTTGCTTAAAACTAACCTTCTCACCTTTCAAATTGACTATATACTTATCATCATTACTATATGTTTCAATTTTATGCTTAAGAATAATCTCACCAGTCCAATTATCATATTGAATATTGCCCATATGTCCGGAATATCCGTACTGCTGATATTTTTTATCAAGTCTTTTTGAGTCTGAAAATGCAAAAATTCCTATTGCAATTAAACATACAATAATTATTCCTCTTAATTCATATACAATATAAAACTTACTAAATTTAGATAACTAATTCTTATTTTTCAACACTCTTTCTTCCTTTTCAATTTTTATATGAACGTCATTTGTATTTTATCACAAATTTAATGATTTAACCATATTTTATATATTCTTCTAATGTAAAGTGCATCATAAAATTCTAAAATTGGTTATTTTTACATTTCTATAGACCTTCGGGTTATGAGCGCCGGCAAAGGCACTTTTGAAGATTTATGAAAACTTAAGTTTTTGCTGGTATTTAGCCATTTATAGAAGATTCGGTTTATTGAACATTTATGCAATTTTAGGATGTTTTTTGAAGCAATTCTTCCCAAAATTTTCCCAATTTTATTTGCTAAAATTTTGCAGCAATCTTCTATAAAATTAAAAATTATTTTGGAGGTTTTATATGAAAAATTTAAGAGAAGTTAATGATGATATTTTAAAAGATTGGTTTATTTATAGAGATGAAGATATCTCTGCTTTAAAATCTGATGAGGATAAAAAACATTGGATTTATTTTGATGAAATAGCTGAAAATATTTTAAGAAATGTACCTGAGTGTAATAAGAAATATGTTAGACAACAATTACATAAACTTGATGATAATTTTTTAGATTATTGTGATTATTGGAATGAAAAGTATTATAGGAATGGGTTTGTGGATGGTTCTAAGTTAGTTATGGGTTGTTTTGATGAATAATATGAAATAATTAATTCCAAAGTGCAAAATTTGCACTTTGGAATTTTAAAATTGCACTTTGATTGACAGTGTAATAAAACACGACTTACTTATCCCATTCTTTATATTATTCCATATAATTCCGCTCTTTCTTTAAAGACGGTTTCATTTCCCTCTAATATGTCAACAGCCTCATTAGATACCCTATTATTATGAATTGTTCCATTACATTCAATCCATCCATTTTCACCATTTCCTTTTAAGACTAAAATGTTTTCTGCATTTCCTGCAACTGCAATATTAGGACTATGAGTAGCTACTATTAATTGCCTTTTTTCTTTTACATCTGCTAATTGTTTGACTAATGTATGATATACATATGAATTATCCAAATCATCTTCAGGTTGATCTAAAATTATTGTCTGGTTAAAATCTGAAATAGTAGTACCATATAAAATTATTAATAATATTCCTACCGCTCTTTGTCCAAACGATAAATTTTCTCTTTCGACGAAAACATCTTTATTTTTGCTACCATAATTTACATTTAATTTAAAATCAATTATTACTTGAGGTATATTTGTTACATACTCTCCTAATATATATTTATATGATAAATTACATGCTTCTTCAGCTATTTCTTCAGATAGTCCTGTAGCTTCTGATATTTTCTTATATTGTTTAGTAAATAGTAAATAAATTAAATTATGGACTTCTCCAATTTTTGATAATAAAAAATTAAAATCTCTTCTTAATTTTAGTTGTTGCTCATAATCAATATTTTTATCATTCCTATTACCCTTAACAATATCATAAATTAATTCTTTAATATATGATTTATGCAATACTACTTCATAATTTAATTGCAATTTTTTATCTAATATCCTATTCATTTCAACTAAAGTATTTATATTGATAGTATTAATCTTTTCGCATACTTCTAATAATTGTTCATATTTACTTGATAATTCTTTACTATTTGCATCTGCATGTTTATCTACCTTTCTATCTGAATTCATTTGATTGCAAATATCTTTTATTTCACTTTGTAACATTAGTTTTTTCTTTATAAGTTCTCTATACTCTTCTCCAACAAGTTTACTTATAATATTAGTTATGGTTCTAGTTACTTTTAATTTGTTATTCCCTATGTCTAATATATTTTTTTGTTGATATATTATAGGTTTTATTTCAATAATAAATTTTTCTAAGCTAGATATTTTGTTCCTATCTAATTTTTTTATAAAATTCTTTTTATTAAACTTATTATTTTCATATTTATACAAAGTTGCATTAGGTTTAGTAAAACCGCTAGGACTTATATGTAAAGCATACAAATCACTACCTTTATTTATAAAAGTAATTATTTCATCAAACCTATTTATAATACTTTTATCTTCACTATACTCTTCATATTCTTTTTCATAGTTCTTAGAAATAATAATATAATCATCTTCTTTTTCCTTTTCTGCGTATAATTCTGTTTCAAAAAAGTTAAATGTATATTTAATAATATCTATTATTGTTGATTTTCCAGTTCCTCTAGCACCAATAAAGCAGTTTAATTCTTTTGAAAAAGGAATTATCGCCCACTCTTCATCTCTATTTTTATTTTTTATAAATCCTCCTTTTACACAAAACCCCTTTATATATGGATTATCTTTTTCTTCTATTTTTTCTATAATTTTTGTATTTGGATTTGAAAAAAATAACTTTAATGTTCTGAAATTAACATTTCCTATGTTTGCCCAAAAATATTCACTTCCCATTGCTTTACCTGAACCTTGATAATCTTCTACGGAATAAGAGCTATGGCTATCAGAAGCTTTAAATATCTTTATATTCTTACCATAATTACTCAATACCTCTCTAATTCTTTGTCTGTTTCTTTCATCGTTTATACATACTCCAAATAAATTATCAGAAGTTAAAACCTTCTTTATAATTCCACCTTTCAATTCAAAAGTATCTTTCAGTTCTTTTTGAATTTTTATGTAATCTTTTAAAAATCCTTTATCAGAATCAGCATGTGGTAATACTACTATACCATTATACTTTTTGGCTATCTCACATAAAGTTAAAGGAGTAACTCTATCTGCTGTTGAGTTTTCATTACCTTCATCTGTATCTATACCACATTCAACAAGAAAACTTTTAATTTCCATTATAGACATTTTTTCTGAAAAATATACTAAAAAATGTCTTCCAAAACAAGTTATTTCAACTCCTGGGAGAATATATTTGTTTTTCAACTTTTCTTTTAATTCATTGTTATTTTGTATAATACTTTCTATTTTCTCATATCCTTTTATTGTATTATGATCTGTAATCGCTATAGCATCTAAATCTGACTCTATAAATCTATTAAGAAACTCTATATATTCCTTTTCTTCTTCAGATTTATCATATTTCCATATATAATCTTTAGAACCAGGAGTATGTATATGCAAATCTAATTTTTTCATACTTGCAATATTTTTTCCATTTTTTATAACTTTATTGTATAATTGTTTTAAATCTTCGTTTTTAATTTCTACTTTTTTAATCATTTTTCCCCTCCTTGCGATAAATATTAAAATCAATTAAACATAATACTAATTTATTGTATTTCTATATCTATAATATAATACACTTATTATAAGAGGTTTGTCGAAATATAGTATAAAAAGCAGAAAAATATTTTCTGCCCTTAAGTATTTATTACATCTCAAATAAAGTAATTTGTTTATCTTCACAATGATTATGTTCAGAAGAATTATCATTTTCTATTATCTCCCATTCTTCAAAAATCTTTTTTTCTAATTCTATACATTTATTGTTATTCTTAAAAACATTAGCTATATATGTATCACCAAAAATTTCTGTTGATTTGTTATTAACAATTTCAACTGTACTATCTATAATATCACTTATTAATTTGGTTTCTGGTAGGTCAGTTCCGTTATAATCATACTTATTAATTAATATTCTATATAACATATGAAGTATAAATCTATTTCCATGAACTAATATTAATTTCTTTTTACTTGCTTGCTGTTTAATTTTTTCTTTAATACTTTCTTCACATATTCTATATATTTTAACATTTTTCCATAATAGATTAACCTCTAACTTGTTATTAAATATTTCTTTATATGGATACTTATTTAAATCATCATATATACTACCTATCGCTCTTTTAATTATAGTTGATATAACTACATCTTTATTATAACATCCCATAGCAATTATTGCATCATCAATTGTAAAATTATCTTTAAATTTTGTTTCTCTATTTCCGTCCCTATATATATATTCTATATTTTCTACTGCTAATTCTTTTCTTATTCTCTCCTGCTGTTCATCAAGAGAAGCAAAATCTTTGTTTTCGATTTTGTTTTGAGTATTGGATAATTTAGTAATTTGTTCTCCATAGTTTTCTTCCCTATTCTCTAATGATATAATTTGTACAAAAACTTTTGCTATTGATATTTTTTCTGGATTTATTTCATATACGTCCCCTATACAACCTACTGTTTGAGCACCATTTACTATACTTATACCTTTTAAAGAAAACTCTCCTGCATTTCGATCAAGACTTCTTTTTAGTTTTCTTTCTATTTTATTAGCTATAATTTTTATTCCATTATTATAATATACAAAATTTTGTGGTTCAGTTAATAATACATTCTTTATACCATTATTAACATTAGAATTACCTTTAAAAAATCTTATGTTTTGTGCTAGTAATCTAATATCATATTTTTTCCATAATTCTGCAATATATGAAGCATTTACTATACCATAATAAGCATTAGCATTTTCCCCATCACTTATTACTCCCCAATTTAGTAATTCAATATTGTCGATATCAATTTGTGAATTAAAATCATTTAATGCCATTTTATATATCTGGGTTTTATCTACTATTTTATGGCTTATTAAATCACTTATTCCACCATTTATATTATTTTCAAAAGATATAATTGAATCTTCTATTTCTTTTGCTAATTTTTGAGTACCTGTGTATGCTAATATCATTTCAATTTTATAATTAACATCCGATATAGTTTCTTCTATCATCTCTTTTTTTTCTAAAATTTTTTCGTTAAAGTTTGAGAAATCTAAATTTAATAATTTTTGTATTCCGTCTAAAAATTTTAAAACTTCTCCTTTTGATGGACAGGAATTACCATTTTTAATTAGCTTAGATTGTATTAATATTAGTTTTTTTGAATTTTCATCTCTATATATACAATCTATTCCATAGTCGTTAAAACCATCCGTAATAAACTTATTAATGTTAGTCTTATCTATACCTACTAAATTCATTAAAATTAAACCACTAATACTTCTACTATAAAAAACATCTATATTTTCTTCACTATTTTCATCAAACTTCCCATTAATAACTCCATTAAATAAAGTTTCTAATTTTTTTTGAATTCTTATTACTTGTAAATCTATATTAGATCTCCTCTTTTCCATTTTACTCATACTTATATTCTTCACTCTCTTCTGCAACCATTAAAAGTTCTTGTTCTCCTATAAATAATTTCTCCATCATTCCGTTTTCCATATCATCAATGTTATAAATATTATCCATAACATTGAATGTCTCTTCTAAATTTCTTCTAGCACTTTTCCAAGCAGTACCATCTGTAATCCATACAAAAGTAACTCCATCTATTAAATCTGCCTCTTGTGACAACATTTTATAGCTTCTAGCGGTTTCATTAAGCTTTGAGCCTCCTCCATTTCCTCCATAGAAGTTTGTCTCTATTAAATATATCATATCATTTGTTTTAACCACGAAATCAAATCTTTTTGTTGAAGTTCCATTAGCTGATATAGCTGATAAATCTATATTCCATTTTTTCTCTATTTCCGTTAAATACATCTCTTTATAATACTCTTTTACTCCTGAGCTTTTTATGTAGCTTTCAACCAAATCTTCCATTTGATGTCCACCACGATTTTTTCTTCCGTTTGAATCTAAACCAGTTTCTATACCTAGGCAATAATCAACTAAATTATTTATAATATGATGTTGTAATAATTCAAATAAGCCAGTTTTTTTCATGAATACTTTATATTGTTCTATATCGTAGTTTAACTTATTAAAATTATACATATATTCTCCATCTTCATCTTGTGCATATATTTCTGATTGTCTAACAGCTAACAATGTGGGAATACATTTTAATACCTCTGGATATTTTTTAATAAGTTCTTCAAAATCGTTCTCAATATTTTTAGAACCAATTAGTGAATTCAATATATTTAATTCAATTTTTATACTATCTACATTTCTATATACTTTTTCAAAATCAATATAATAATTATAACCTGAAATACTATATTTAAATTTACTTAACCATTCTTTAAAATCTCTTTTCATATAAATCTCCTATTCAAATTCTATATATATTTTTTCATTCTTTTGATCTAATTTCCAATATGATTTTTTCTTATTTTTTCCATTGTAATCAATATAGCCAATATTTTTGTATATTTCTGTAACTCCTCCAAAATATCTTCTTTCACTATTAATATTTAAATTTCTTTCCTCTTTGTCGATTACTACTTTATAATCTTTGCAATATTTTATTTTTTCAAATATTTCTACCGGAATAGGTAATATTCTAGCTCTAATATCATTACTGCTAATTAATCTTAATATTGAATTATCCTTGAATATCGCTTTTTTCACAACTTTTTCTTCACTATTTGTTTCTACTATATTTTTTACTTTTTCTTTTGACACTACTGGATTCCATTCAAAAATATAGTCTTTTTCTGGATGTTCCATATAATATTTTAATATTGACTCACCATTAATCAAAATTATTTTTCTTAATTTATCGTTTGCAGCTTCTTTCTTTCCACTTTTTGTAAAATCACTTGTAGTAATAAATATTCTTTTCTCATAAGATGCTGTTCCTTTAAATTCACGAATTTCTTTTACTGGTACTGTATTTTTATATCTCTTTGCTTGAATAATATATTTTTCAGGATCTATATCTAAATCATCTATAGAATTTTTGTATGCAAGTAAATCTATTCCATTATCTCCACTTCTTTTTGTTACTTTTATATCTGTAAATCCTAAATCTTCTAAAAATTTCTTTAAAAAGTATTCGAAATCATATCCTGTTTCAAAGCAATTATAAAAATCATTAATCATTTTTCTTGTTATTTCTAACTTCATGTATTTGTTCAAACCTCCTTATTGATAAGTCTAAATATTCCTGCGAATTATCTATTCCTATAAATTTTCTATTTAATTTATTTGCTGCAATACCTGTTGTGCCACTTCCACAAAAAGGGTCTAATATTAAATCATTTTCTGTTGAGGATGCTAATATAATTCTCTCTAGTATCTCTAAAGGTTTTTGTGTTGGATGTTTTCCTTGTTTCTTTTCAGATGGTTTTGTTAGAGAAGTTGTCCAAACATCTTTCATTTGTTTGTTATTATTCAAGCTCTTCATTAGTTCATAATTAAATTTATATTTTATTTTTGGCAAATCTTTTCTTGCCCATAATATTGTTTCTGTAGAATGTGTAAATGTTTTACAGGCTAGATTAGGTGGAGGATTAGTTTTTTGCCATGTTATATTATTTATTATTTTGAATCCTTCCTCTTCTAATGCCATACCTATTGAATATATATTGTGTAATGTTCCACTTATCCAAATAGTCCCATCATCTTTTAAAACTCTATAACATTCATTAATCCATTTTCTATTAAAAGAATGCTTTGATTCAACATCTGATGGCTTGTCCCATTCACCTTTATTTACACATACCATTTTTCCACTACTACATGTTATCCCATTGTTTGAAAGAAAATATGGTGGATCTGCAAATATCATATCGAATGATTTTTCTTGAAAATTTTTCAAAGCTTTAAATATATCTTCATTTATTAATTTAAAGTTTTTATCCTCAAAATAAATTTCACCATTATACATTATCAATTCTCCTCATAGTTTGTTATCAATAATTCAGAAATTGCTCCTCTTCCTTTGCAATTTGCATTTATCATTCTTTTGGCTGAAATCTCATTTATATTAAATCCTTTATATATTTCTTCAAAGAAATTATCCTCTTTATTTGTATTTTTAGGATTTGAATTAGATAACATCAGTTTAGCTTTTTTTTCATCTAATTCTTTAAAATAATTTGCTAATTCTTTTTGATTTTCATCATTAAAATCTTCTTTTGTATACGATGTAAATCCTGATGTTATTGATAATGGTCTATATGGCGGGTCAAAATACACAAATGTATTACTATCTACATATTTTTCACTTTTTTTATAATCTCCATATTGGAATTCTACATTTCTAATCAAAAATGATAAATTCCTTAAATTTTTAGAATCACATATTGTTGGGTTTTTATATTTACCACAAGGTACATTAAATTCTCCATTTTTATTAACTCTATATAATCCATTAAAACATGTTCTATTTAAGAATATAAATTCTACTGCTCTTTTAATGCTTAATTCTTTTTCACCGATTCTATATGAATTATATTCTTTTCTTACACTATAAAAATACTTTTGTCTTTCTTCATCTGTAAGAACTAAAAATTCTTCTTCCTTTATTTCTAATTCTTTTATAAGTTCTTCAACATTTGTTTTTATTACATTATAACAATTTATTAGATCTATATTTATATCAAAAGCATAAGCTTCTTTAACATCATATTTTTGTAATATATTTATTAAAACAGCCCCTCCACCAACGAAAGGCTCAACATATTTGGTTACTACTCCACCTTTTAATTGGTAAGGATAAAAGTTCGTTAATTGTGGTATTAAACTTCCTTTTCCTCCTGCCCATTTTACAAAGGGTTTTACTACTTCCATACTTACCTCCAATTATTCGATTATAATATATCACAAATACTATTTTTTCTCAATAAATCTACAGAAATCTCTCTAATTTTATTTTTCTTCCGGCAAGAAATATTTTTTCTTTATATTCAATATAAGATTTTACAATTTATTTTCCGTTTTTCTTAAAATTTTTTTCATCTTCTATATATCCCTGATAATGTGCTCTTCTTACAATTTAATTTTATACACTTCCAACTTTTTCTGCTTTTAAAGTTAACCTCTTCCATTCTTCATAATTAAGATATACTCTCAATTTTATTTCTTTTTATCTCATTATTTTCTCCTTTATTGGGTTTGGGATATCCCACATTAGAATTTGTATGGGAATACAAATTCAGTGCTGGCTAGACACTAAATGTACTCTCTTTTCACAATTTTATTATATGGTTATTTTAAAAAAGTGCCTGAATTTTTTTATTAATTCAAGCACTTCTTTTATTAAATATTATAAGTGTTTATACATTTTCCCATTACCATTTCTCTTGCTGAATACGCTATCATATTCATTGCTCCAACCCACTTCATTTGATCTTTTTCTTTTAATTTTTCATCAATATTTTGGTATTTTTTCATTTCATTTATCAACATATTTTCCATATCTGTTGCTCTAGCATCTACTTCTAATAAGTAATCTGTTAGTGTATCTTCCATTAACATTTTTATATAAACTGGTTTCATTTCTTCTTTTAAAAATTTTAATCTTAGCCTTCCATATCTTCCAATTTTAGGTCTAACTTTTCCATTGTCCAATATTAAATTTGGTATTAAATAGTCTCCATATCTTGAATATGTTATTGGCTCTTTTTTAGTTTTCTCACTCATATAAATTCCTCCTTCTATTAATTTTTTCTTTACTTTTTTAAGATTTTGAATTAAAATATTATTATAAAATTTGATTAAAGTTAGTATTTAGTTTGACGGCTTATACTAGCTTTTTTATTACTTAACTTATAATTTTTTTCTTTCAGTTAGTAATAAATCTTATCTACTTTTTTCTTTTCTTATCTATAGTGTTACTCTAACATTTCTGTAACGTTAGCTTGCATTTTACTTTTTTCACGAAATTTTCTTTGTCGTTCTCTATTATTTTTTCGTATTTCTTCTAATTTATCTATACTTTGATACTTTCCCCAATTTCTTATTTCATAGCAGTTATTTTCAAAAATTATCATCCTCAAATCTATAAACTTATTTAATATTTCTCCAACTTTTTTAGCGGATTTTCCTAAAATTTTTGATAATTGTTGCACATTTAATGGACTATTCTCCCCTATAATTAATTTTCCATTTGAATTGCATTGTCCTGCAATAGTTAACAATTGTATCCATATTCTGAAGTACGTATTCCCATCACGTTCATTCAGTAATAATGCAACTTTTCTGTTTGAAAAAATATTTGTACTTAGTTTAATCCATGATACTTCTGCCATACCTCCTTTCACCTTTCTTTCAGTTAATTAGCCATTGAATCTTTTTCTTTTTTAGTTAAATATTCATCTAATGCTTGTACTCTAAACAAAAACTTGCCTCCAATTTTTGAAAAAGGTATTTGTTTTCTTCTTACTAACTGATTAGCAAGCCAATAACTAATTCCTAAATATTCTGCTGCTTCTTTCATAGTTAATGTTGTTCTTTCTACTGTTTTTAAGTTCAATACTGAATCCTCCTTTCTTTATTCAATGGTACCTATTGACTTTGGTTAACAATTGAATTATACTAATTTCAGTTAACAAGTACAAGATTTTTTATGAAAGTTTTTGAGAATTGATAACAACTAAAATCCATACCATAACCTAGTTTTACTGTTAACATGGAGGAATTAAAATGCAAAATTCTAATAAATACTCAATAGAATTGAATTTATATAACAAAAACAATCCAGTTGAAATAACTAGATTTTTTTCTGTTGTATTTGATACAAGTAAAGTTAATTTATCTGCTGAAAATAAAGAAAAACTTGTAGATGAATTATACAAAAAAACTAAAGTTAAAAGGAAAGATGATTCTTTTAACGAAATATTTCTTTCATTAATTGATAAAAATGACCCACCTATTCCGGAGAATCTACTATTTGTGCGCAATATAGAAAAAGTAGATTTAGACTTAATATTAAATTATGAATACAGAAAAATGGCATTGGGTGATAATTTAATAGAATTTTTAAACTTAGACTTTAATAATTTTGATGATTTCTTTAAATTCTTCTGTACATTTTTCTTTTTATATTTAGATAAAATACCTGAAGAACAATTGATTAAAATTTTTAAAGGATTTGACAAAAATATAATCAATATTGGTACTAACAAGCCTATTCATATTGCTAATAAAGAGTTATTAAAACAATGTGCAGAATCTTTTTATGAAACCGAAAAAGGTTCTTTAATAAAAGTACAATTATTATTTAGAAATTTCGTTGATTATGTTTTTAATAATGATAGAAAAAAGAAATTAAGCAAATTAAATAATGTTCAAAGATTCTATATTTTTCAAAATATTACTGAAGATTTAAGAGAAATATCTGAAAATTATATTTGTGATTACTCTTTAAACTTTTCTTTCACTGATGAAGAGTTTATGAATGAACTTTTGAGTAAAATTGAAGAAGGTATCTCTAACCCTTTATCTGATGAAGATTTTCTAATAAATACTATTACTAAAAATGATCCTAATAGCGAAAATATAGTTGGTAATAAATATAATTTTAAAACTAATAATCTATTTACATATTTTTATATTGTTCTTTATCATATAGTATTAAATGATATTGATTGTATAAAAAGATGCCAAGTTTGTGGAAAATACTTTTTTTCTGATAAAAACAACACTTTATATTGCAATAGTAAGTATGCAGAAGATATCACTTGTAAAGAATATGGAATTAAAACATCTCAAAAAAGAAAAGAAAATGAAGAACCTGTATATGGTAAATACAGACAAATATATGCTAAAAAAGCTATGGCAGTAAAAAGAAATCCAGATATTGAATATTATAAAACTAACTATGAGAAATGGAAAAAAGAAGCTAAAGAATTTATTAATGATATAAAGTCTGGTAAGAAAACTTATGATGAGTTTGATGAGTGGTTGGATAAGCATAATTAAATAAAAAGTCACTAATTGTGACTTTTTTATATTATAACTTTTTCACCTAGATATCATAATAAGTTATTCATTTTATTAACAAAAAATATTTTAGTTAAAACTACTATTTTCCATTATCAATATCCAAAAATTTTATATAATTGTTCTTCCGAAAAATTATACTTCTTTTTTGGCTCTTTTAATGTATTTAATAAATTACTATAAAAATCCTTTATATCTATAACCTTAATTATGATATTATACTCTTTTTCATACTTTATAAAACTTTCTTTTATTTGTACGATATTGTCAATATTCTTATTGAAATTTATTAGATAGTAACATTCCATATATTTCTCACTTTTAGATACTAACATTAATTCTTGTTTAATTGTTTTCCACTCATCTGATTTCAATCTTCCATTTTTTATTAATACTGCTGTTTTATTTTTTATGTTTATATCTATATCTGGCATTTCATCTTCTATCTTATCATTTAATATAATTGTTTCAGTCTGTTTTAAATAATTAATAAAGTTTTCATATTCGATATCGATTTTCTTTTTTATTTTTTCTTCATTATTT
>OCHI01000775.1_pt1 | contig 29324 bp, 25 predicted proteins | sample 1538691 | NCBI WGS metagenome assembly OCHI01 (sample SAMN04571718, study PRJEB22368) | human gut metagenome | biome: human gut; material: stool | host: Homo sapiens | place: Luxembourg | collected 2012-09-21 | reverse complement strand
GTTTTGAAGGTGTTTTGTGGGGTGATATCCCCGTTCGAAAATATAACAAGATAAAGGACGATGTAGGATAACATGGCACAGACGGTTTTGCAGCAGGTTTTGATTCTCGCAGCGATGATGATGCTCGGCTTTTTGCTGGGCAAGTTGGGCAAAGTGGATCGCAAGGGGGCAGACCTCCTTTCCATGCTGCTGCTGGATGTATTTTTTCCCTGTAATATTCTGGCGGCGGCCAGCGGGGATTTCGGCGATATGCCGTTTTCTCAGGTCATTAAGATCGCACTGGCTTATATGTCCTGCTTCATTCTGTTTACACTTCTGGCCAAGCCGATCGCAAAACTGCTCCGGCTGAATGAGGACGATTCGCTTGTTTTCACCCGCAGCGTGGCCTATCCAAACAACGGCTTTGTTGGCATCCCGCTCTGCACGGCGGTTTTCGGCACGGAAGGAACGGTACTGGGCTCGCTTTCCGTGCCCTGCGCCACACTCTACATGTTCCTTTTCATTATGCAGAGCTTCCGGCGCGAAAAAGATCATAATCTCAAGCAGCAGCTCAAGAGCATGCTTACGCCGATGAACATTTCAGCTGTTCTCATGATCATCATGCTGGCCACGGGATGGAAATTTACCGGTGCGCCGCTGCAATTCCTGAGCAGTCTTGCCAACTGCGTCGTGCCAACGTCGATGCTCATCATAGGCTGTCTCCTTTCAGGAAGCCCGCTCATCGACGTGCTCAAAAAGCCCATTTTGTACCTCATCACGCTTCTGCGCTGCCTTGTCATGCCGCTCATCGCGGCGGTGATCCTGCGCTTTACCGGCTGGGATCGTACGACGTGCCTGTGCATTGTGATGGTGCTTGGGTGCAGCGTGGCGACGGTCATCAGTATCTTCGGCGTGCGCTATGACCGCTCGCCCGAGATGGCGAGCAAGAGCGTGCTGCAATCGAATCTGCTGCTGCCGGTCACGATGCCGCTGATGATGTTCATCGCCGAACGGATCTTATAAGGAGAGACGATTATGGACCTTCTGTTTACCCCTGTAAAGCTCGGCACGTGCGAGCTTAAAAACCGCATCGTCCGCTCGGCGACGAACGGGCATCTGTCTGACGAAAAGGGTCAGGTGACGCCGCTCTGGGCGGATACGCTCATCGAGCTTGTGAAAAACGAAGTGGGCCTTGTCATCACCGGCCATTTCTGCGTCGACAAGATGCAGCGTGCCGACGCGGGCCAGCCCGTGCTGGACGAGGCGACGGACGAGTCCCTTCTCCGCCGCGCCTGCGACGGCGTGCACCGGTACGGCGGTAAACTTTTCTTCCAGCTCAGCCACAGCGGCATCAAGGGCGTCGAGAGCGTGAACGGCGCGCCGCCGAAGCCCCCCCGAGGATTTCACTCGGGAAGAGCTCGACCGTCTGGTTGAGCAGTTTGCCTTCGCGGCGTGGACGGAGCGGAGGTCAGCGGCATCGACTTCAACCGCCGCGCGGGGCAGAAGACGCCGTTCTATCTGGACGCGCTCATCTGCGAGCCGGACTTTGCCGCAAAGCTCAAAAGCGGCGCGCAGGATGGGAGCAAATGCCTTACCTGCAACGGTTGCTACACGATCTACCGCAAGCGCTTTGTGCGCTGCGTGCAGCATCAAGACGAGATCGAGCAGTTCAAAACCATCCCGTGGTAAAGAAAAACGGCAGAGCCGGCGCATTTTGCGCCGGTTCTGTTTTCACTGTTCGATGACGCTTTATCATGTTAACGAAATGAAAGGGCCGCGGGCCTGCAATTCTATCGACATTACCGATTGCATTCTGTCGGAATCTGCCATATACTGCAATAAAATTCAGCATTTCTACGCGCCGCTTGAAAAATCGGGCTGCCGCGGCGATCTGCAAGGAGGAGTCACCCATGAAGCGAAACTTTATTGCCAAGCGCTTCCAGAGCGCGGGTACCGGCCTGACGCTCGACACCGCGGCGCTGGCCAAATACAAGGACATTGTCGACCTGAGCATCGGCGACACGGACTTTACGACCGACGAGGCCATCATCAACGCGGCCTTCCGCGACGCCAAGGCCGGCCACACTCACTACGGCGACCCCAAGGGCGACCCCGAGCTCATCTCCGCGGTCTGCAAGACGTGGGAAGAGGACTTCGACCAGAGCCTTCCGCGCGACCATGTGCTCGTGAGCGCGTCGAGCTGCCTCGGCATGTCGCTGGCGATGTTTGCCATCCTTGACCCGGGCGACGAGGTCATCGTCTTTTCCCCATACTTCGCGCTGTACCGCGCGCAGATCGAGCTGGCGGGCGGCGTGTGCGTCGATGTGCCGACCTACGCCGAGGAGGACTATGCCATCAGCGAAGAGCGCCTGCGCGCTGCCATCACGCCGCGCACGAAGGCCATCATTTTCAATAACCCCACGAACCCCACCGGCATGGGCTACGATTTGCCCACAATGGAGATGCTTGCCCGCGTGGCAAAGGAATATGATCTTCTCATCGCGGCGGACGAAATTTACACGACCTACATCTACGAGGGCGACTTCCGCCCCATCCGCACGCTGCCCGGCATGGCCGAGCGCACCATCACGCTCAACAGCTTTTCCAAGAACTTCCTGATGACCGGCTGGCGCGTGGGCGTCATCATTGCTGAGCCGGAATTCCTCGACGTGATGAACCGTATCAACGGCTCGCTCGTCTATTCCGCACCGTCCATCTCCCAGCGCGCGGGCATCCAGGCGCTCGCAATGCGCAAAGAAATTCGCGAGAAGTACGTGACCGCGTACCGCGACCGCATCTTCTACTCTGCCGACCGCATCGAGAAGATCCCGTATCTGAGCCTCGTGCGCCCGAAGGGCACGTTCTACCTCTTCCCCGGCGTGGAGAAGACAGGGCTTGACGACAAGCAGTTCTGCAAGGAGTTACTTGAGCGCGCGCACGTGCTCGTCAGCGCGGGCAGCCCGTTCGGCAAGACCGGCGCAAACCACTTCCGCATCGCCTGCACCGTCGGCATTGACCAGCTCAAGCAGGCGTTCGACCGCATGGAGAAGCTGGAATTCTGAGAATTCCGCTTGTGTCCGTAAGACGGGCATGGTAAAATCAAAAGATAACGAAAAAGCTGCCGTTTTTCGGCAGCTTTTTTCAAAAGGAGGGGCGCTTATGCAGGAAAAGTCGAAACCTGTGGATAACCTGCGCGCGGACGCGGAGAAGATCATCACGCGCGCCATCGCGGCGGTGCTGCCGGACGCGGCGGTCGAGCGCGCGCTGAAAGGCAAGACCTTTTTAGGAAGGGTGTACCTCGTCGCGGCGGGAAAGGCCGCGTGGCAGATGGCGCACGCCGCCCGCGCGTGTTTGCAGGATAATTTCTGCGGCGGTGTGGTCGTGACGAAGTACGGTCACGTGAAAGGTGAGATCGCGGATGTCGCGTGCTTTGAGGGCGGGCATCCCGTGCCGGACGAAAACTCCCTGCGCGGCACGGACGCCGCTCTCGCGCTGACGGAAGATTTGACCGAAAGCGACACGGTCGTCTTTCTGCTCTCGGGCGGCGGCAGCGCGCTTTTTGAAAAGCCGCTGCTTCCGCTTGCGGAATTGCAGGACGTCACGAATCAGCTCCTTGCCGCGGGCGCGGACATCGTGGAGATCAACACGATCCGCAAGCGGCTTTCCGCCGTCAAGGGCGGACGCTTCGCCCGGCACTGCGCGCCGGCGCAGGTCTTCGCTGTCGTGCTGAGCGATATTCTGGGCGACCCGCTCGACATGATCGCCTCGGGCCCCGCGTATCCCGACAGCGCAAGCTGTGCGCAGGCGCTCGATATTGCGAAAAGGTACGGCCTGCGCCTGTCGGAGCGGGCGTGGGCGCTTCTGGCACAGGAGACGCCGAAGACGCTCGAAAATGTCGAAACGCAGATCACCGGCAGCGTGCGCGAGCTCTGCGCGGCGGCCGCCGCGGCGTGCGGAGCCGATGATCCTCACCGATTGCCTCTGCTGTGAGGCGCGCGAGGCGGGGAGCATGCTTGCTTCCATTGCGCGCACGCATGCGCGTGACGGGAAAAACCTTGCGTTCCTCATGGGCGGCGAAACGGTCGTCCACCTGAGGGGAAAGGGCCTCGGCGGGCGCAATCAGGAGATCACGCTGTCTGCGGCGCTCGGCATTGAGGGACTTTCGAACGCGCTCGTCTTCTCCGTCGGCTCCGACGGGACGGACGGACCGACCGATGCCGCGGGCGGCATCGCCGACGGCGAGACCGCGCAGCTGATGCGCCAAAAGGGTGTTGACGCTGTGCAGTCGCTCAATGATAACGACGCCTACCACGCGCTCGACGCGGTCGGCGGACTTCTCAAAACCGGTGCGACGGGCACGAACGTCAATGACGTCACCGTCCTGCTGCTGCGCACGGCGGAATGAGGGGAAAATGCGGAGCGCTTGACAACGGGGCGTTCCGGCGTTACGATAGCTGCGGCAAGCCTTTCCGGGCTGCCTGAATTTTTAGAATGAAGGAGCCGTTTTTTGAAGTCTAAAACGATGTTACTGGAGCGTGTGCGCTGACCGGGAGGGCCGGCAAATTTACTGACACACGCCGTTCCTCCCGAGAGCCATGCTTTTCAGGAGGACAACATGAACCGCGAAAACAAACGCAAAATCTTTGAAAAAGGGTACTACAAGACCCACGCCTGCCGCGACACCTTCACCTGCAAGGTCTGTGGGCGGCTCTGCACGCCGGAAAACGCCGGCAGCGACCATCGCAACCACTGCCCGAACTGCTTATCGAGCCTGCACGTGGACATTGAGCCGGGCGACCGCGAAAGCGACTGCGGCGGCATCATGGAGCCCGTGGCCGTCTGGGTGCGAAGAGGCGGCGAGTGGGCGATCATCCACCGCTACAAGCGCTGCGGAGCGCTCAGTTCGAATCGTGTGGCGGCGGACGACAACCCGATGAAGCTCATGAGCATCGCCATGCGGCCGCTCAGCGCGCCGCCGTTCCCCCTCGAGCGCATCGAGGAGATGACCGCCCTCATGGGCGGCGAGGGAAGCGTGCGATAAGCCCAAAAGGAAACAGAGGGGGCGGCCTGCATCGGCAGGCCTCCTCTGCCGCTTGACAAGGACAGAGCGGGGAGCAGGACAGCGGTGAGAGCAGGTGTTTCGTTTGTGTTTCGGTTTTGCACAGGTGATTGCAAAACCGGCAAACCTATGGTATAATAAAATTACAGACCGATCAAAAGCCGCCTTGGCGTCGAAGATACAGCCGTTTTTGCGGCTGCTTTTCTTATATTTGGCCGCTTTTTGCCGCAGACGGCGTTTTCAGATCACACCAAATGCTGGAAGGAGATTTTTTCTATGGAGGTGAGTCACTTCTTCAGGACATGACAGCACGCGTTTTGCAGCGCCGGAAACGGACGGTGACGCTTATGGCGCGCACCGTCTATGATGCGGCGGCCCTCCGCGCAGGAAGCTTTGGGATCGGTCAGATCAACGCATAATAAAATATTATAATTTAAGGATGTGTTATTTTGTTACTCTCGGGGAAAAGTCTGAAACATGACTTCATCCGTTTTGTCTCCGCCACGATGGCCTCACAGGTCGTGTTCTCGCTCTACTCCATGGTCGACGGGCTTATGGTCTCGATCGGTGTGAACGAATATGCCATGAGCGCCGTCAATCTCGCGATTCCCTTCACCAACGCGCTTTTTTCCATCGCCGTGCTCTTCGCCGTCGGCTCGTCGACGCTGATCGCCATTTTCATCGCGCAGGAGAAGCGGCGCGAGGCCAACGCCCTCTTTTCTCAGAATTTTGCCACGCTGCTGACCCTTGGCGCGGTCATCACTGCGCTCGTGCTGCTCTTTTTGGAGCCGTTTGCGTACCTTCTCGGCGCAGACGAGATCACACTTGACTATGTCAAGCAGTATATTCTCGGCATCGCGCCGTTCAGCGTGTGCTATCTGGTGTCCTACAATCTCGAAGTGCTCGTCAAGACAGACGGCTATCCGCGCTACGCGCTCTTCACGGTTATCGGCGGATGCCTGACGAACTGCGTGCTTGACTATATCGCCATTTTTCACCTCGACATGGGCGTGTTCGGCGCGGCGGTCGCCACGGGCATCTCGCAGCTCGTGACCTGTATCTCGTACTTTGTCCACTTTTTCAGCAAGAAGTGCACGTTCCGGCTGTGCAAATTTCGCTTCGACCCTCACCTTTACGCGCGCATCCTGCCCATCGGCCTGTCCGACGGCGTGACAGAGTTGTGCACGGGGCTGATGATCTTCCTCTTCAACCGCACGGTGCTCAAGTGCATCGGCACGGACGGCGTCGTGACCTACACGGTCATCGCCTACGTGACGACCATTGTCATTAACCTCATGGTCGGCATCTCGCAGGGCTCGCAGCCGCTCGTGAGCTTCCAGTACGGAAGGGGCGACCGCGCCGCGTGCAGAAAGCTCCTGCACTATGCGCTCACGACCGTCTGCATCTTCGCGCCGGCGCTGTTTCTGCTCGTCTTTTTCTTCGCGCCGCAGATCGTGCGCACGTACCTTTCGCACGCGGGCGATGAGCTCATCGCCTACTCCATCGGTGCATTCCGGCGCTACAGCGTTTCGTATCTGCTGCTGGGCTTCAACATCGTCATCGGTGGGTTTATGACCGCCATCGAGCGCCCCGTGCCCGCTATTTGTATCTCGGTCGGCCGCGGGCTGGCGCTGCAAAGTGCCGTGCTTCTTCTCCTCGCGGCGATCTTCGGCGGCGACGCAGTGTGGTATACGCCGATCTTCTCCGAAGCGTTGTGCCTTGTCATGTCGCTCCTGTTCCTGCGCAGCTACCGCAGACAGACCGATATGCAGGCGTGAGCCCCGCCCAGTGCGATAAAATAAGAGAAAATAAAAAGGCCCTGGAAGCAGCGCTTCCAGGGCCTTTTGGCATCCCCGACCAGACGCTAACTGGCGGACTGACGCTTAGAAGCCAGCTATCTTATTTCATGCCGTGCAGTACACCGTCATTTACTGTCGGCCGGTTAGTTCCGCACAGATCACTTGAAAACAAAGATTTCTTCGATCGGCGCTTCGACAACCCTTGCAATATCAATCGCCAGTTTAAGTGAGGGATTGTATTGTGCCTTTTCCAGCCGCATGATGGTTTCCCGCCGCACGCCTACCTGCGCCGCCAACTGCTCTTGGGTCAAATCTTTTAATAGCCTGTACTTTTTTAATCGGCATTCAAAATCAGGCACGTTTATTCCTCACTTTCATCAAACGGTTCATCATGGTCATAATGATATAGCAGATACTCACTGAGGAATAGTTCAAGCGCTATGGAAAGAGCGATCACAATAACAAGAGCAATTAGGGTGTATTCAAGGCACCCCATGAGCCTTCCCTGTCCCAGAATCAGTATTGCAAAAAAATAATGGACAGAGCAGTTTTGTTCGCTGTGCTTTGCGCTCTCATTTTGTTTTCTTTGTACCGTTCGTCTATCAGGGTATTTGACATTTTCCCCTCATAGAAAAATCCGAAAAAGCCAAAAAACACAAAAAACACGAAGGGGAAAATGGTCTGGTCGACGCGGTAAGTCCAAAATCCTAAAAATCCGGCAAAACCGAATAAGCCTAAAAATCCCAGTTTGGGATTTACGGTTCTGGTGGACCGAGAGGTCGATCCTCTGCGCTTGTTTGCGGAGGTAGATTGGAAAAACAACACAGCAAGGTACACGATGTACAAGGCAAGGAGTGTGCCGGAAATGGGAAAATAGAGAAAACGGTTCGAGATCAGCTGGTGGTGCCATGCAGGCGTTTGACACGATAACAGCTGTGAAATTTGCTTGATAAGCAAAAAGAAAAAACGCCGCAATCCCTTGAGATCACAGCGCTTTTGGTACGCCTGCCCGGGCTCGAACCGGGGGCCTCGGGCTTAGGAGATATGTTTGTCGAATTGCCTGCGATGTCCTCACATATACTGCTGTGCATTTCGACCATGCTGCGGCTATTATCCATATCCTCTGTTGTGCAATACAGTCAACTCTCAGAGCCTTTTATAACCAAAGTAATCGTTAGCAAGAAATTAGCTGCGATATTTCAAACTGCAAATTAGCAGGCCATTAGCAAAAAATGAGGCAGATTTTCCTTGCGCGTGTTCGAATCCGTCACCTATTCTAATGGCAAAAAAAGTTTATCACATCATGTATGCAAAAGCAATCATGCTTAGCAAAGGAGGCCACCCATGGCAGACTATCAGCTTGAACTCAGGCAGATTGTAGATTATCCACGATGCCGAATTTATCGAGAATTTATACAAACTCTGATTGCAGACCGGAGCATTCGCACAGGCGGATGCTCCGGTCTTTTTTATTATGTCGTTCTTTGCTCCTATGCCAACTTCAGAACCTCTTATCGGCGCATAGACGGGATCTCATACACGGTATATCCGGGCGAATGGATCTGCTCCATCACTGACATCACGGAATGGTTTCGCGTGCGTTTCCATTATCAGGCATTTGCGATTCTAAAATCCTTGCAGGATCGGCAGCTCATTACATTTACCCGCCTCGGCCGCGGGCATATCGTAAAGTTCTCCATTACGGACTGGCGGCGCAATAACACCGCGCTCGATTATAACTGCCCATGCCAAAAAGACTCCGGTTTTTTCTTCATTCCTGTTTCAACGGCAACGGAGTTGATCTCCGCGGGACGCGCATCCGAGATGGATGTCATTCTGGACCTTTGGATCTCTGCGATTTATAAGGATCAGCAAGTACGCGGCTCTGAGATCGGGCCAGTTGCGTATTTCAGAAACGGCACCGGGAATCCGCTCGTCAATTACAGCGAATTATCCGCGCGCTGGGGAATCTCCCGTTCCAGCGTGGGGCGGCTGCTCAAAAAACTGGCCGATTTTGACTATCTTTCTCTGCTGACTTTCCCTGGCCGCAGCGGAACGGTAATTTACCTAAAGAATTATCTCTCGACCATGTTCCAAATTTCGGATGTCATGATAGACAAAGAGGAGGTTGCTATGTGTCTGAACCTTCGCGTATCTGTGCCGGATACCATTCCGCCAGAGTCCGGCCCAATTTCTGATGAGCAGATCTGCGTTTCAACAGAGTTTCCCAGCGTTTCAAAACCTCACATGCTGTACTTCGTTCGGAAAGTGCTGCGAACCCTTGAAGCGCAAGGCATTTCCTGCCTTTCATGCCCAAAATCCAAATATATGTTATATCCATTATCCGACGACTGCACGGTAAGAATAGAGAAAGGCACTATCTCAGCGGGACTTGCGATCTGCTGCGGCGCCGGCAGTCCGTTGTATCGGTTTGAAATGACGATCATCCCAAATGCTGAAGCGGAAGGAGCGTGCGACAATGTCAGGAAAGATGTATGAAAAACGGCCGGAAGAGGATGCCCGCTATCACGACACATGGAGACTGCTCAAAAAATATCGGGATGTAACATGGAGCCTGGAACTGTCTATCCGACAGGTCAAAAATCAGTTTCGCATTGATTATGATTGCAGCATTGAAGATTTTTTGGAGTCCATCTATATGGCAGGCGCGGATCTCGGCGGCACGGACATCGAAAATCATGCCAGGTGCATCGAGCGCAGCTACAAAATGCTGACCCTGCTTGAAAATTCCGTCAACCTTCTCCGCACGCACCACCAGAGCGGAGAGGTGTACTACTGGATTTTGTATTACTCATTTTTATCCCCACAGAAGCTGAAAAATGTGGAGGAGATCATTGAAGCGCTCCACCCGCATATCAGGGACATTAGCTTCAGCACCTACTACCGCCTGCGCAAAGCTGCCGTGGAAGCGTTAAGCTCTGTCCTTTGGGGATTTTCCGCGCAGGACACTTTGAAAACGCTGGACTGCTTTTTCCCGCCAGATGTGTGAGAGTATTTTGAAAGAGAATTGGGAGGAAATTGGAAGGGTTTTGCTATTGAACGCAAAATCGCCGTATGTTAAACTAAGTATGCTCAAAACTATAAACAAACCAAAAGTAGCCGCAGGAGGACGCCATTTTTGATGTGCGTCTTTTTTTATGCCCTTCTGCGGTCAATGAAACAGCATCCGGCTTTCGCTGGGTGCTGTTTCCTGCTTTTGGGCAACACAAGGAGGTAATGCTTTTGAAGCACAAGTGTCCGTCTCCCCGTATTGGGAAAAAGCCACGTGGCAATATCGGCCGTTGGCTGTATGCGGCGTTTCTGACCGCCACGCTATCCGCTTCTCTCTGTCAGCCGGCCTCTGCCGCAACCGTGTGGGAGAAGGCCAATGAGATCATGCGGGATGTCTATACGCAGATCCTCGGCATCTCCACGATTGCAGCCATCGTTACGGCCGCAGTCGCACTGCTGATGATGAATTTCTCCCGCAGCGGCCGAACCGTCGATGAAAGCCGGGCTTGGCTCAAGCGAATCATCATCACATGGGCTGTTTTGAACGGGCTCGGCTTCATTATGAGCTATGTTACGCCCTTCTTCAGCGGCGGGCAGTGGACCGCCCCGTAAAAGCTATGGGAATTTTAGACGGTATTGTAGAGTGGATCGCGGAGCAGATCATGTACGGTCTGGATATGATCAACACCTCTGTTTTGGGGGCATTGGGCTGTGACATGAACACATTTCTGCGATATTTTCCCGCAGCGGAAACCATGTATAGCCTTCTGGTGGCACTTGCCATCGGGCTGATCCTGTTGGGCTGGGTCTGGAATCTGTTCAAGAACTATGGACTGGGCCTGGGCGTGGACGCAGAGGATCCGGTCAAGCTGACCGCCAAGGCGATTCTGTTCATTGTGCTTGCGTACTATGCAGATGAAATCGTAAACATTGCGCTGACGATAGGCGGAACGCCTTATGCGTGGATACTGTCCTCAGAGCTTCCTTCTTTGGACTTTGCCAGCTTCAATTCTGTTCTGCTGACCATCATCGGCGTCTGTGCCAACGGCGGCGTTGCGCTGATCGTTCTGATTCTGACACTGATTCTTGCGTGGAACTACATTAAGCTGCTGTTTGAAGCGGCAGAACGGTATGTACTGCTGGGCGTCCTGGTTTATACCGCACCGGTAGCCTTTGCCATGGGCGCATCGCAATCCACCGCAAATATTTTTAAGAGCTGGTGCCGGATGTTCGGCGGCCAGATATTCCTGCTGCTGATGAACGCATGGTGTCTTCGGCTGTTTATCACGATGGTCGGCACATTCATCTCAAATCCGCTTTCCATGTAGGAGGTCATTACCACGAAGAAATATCATAGAATCATTCCGCTGCTGGGCACCGTTCTTTTGCTTGCGCTTGCCCTGGCGGTACCTGCGTTTGCTCTGGAGGAAAGCGATGTTGAAGCCGCAGTCAGCAGTTCCAGCCGCGAGGCCGTGACGGGGAATGTGCTGGTCTGGTTTCTCTGTGCGGTTGGGTTTCTCAAAGTCTCACAGAAAATCGACAGCTTCATGGCAAGTATCGGTGTCAACGTGGGGCATACCGGCGGCTCCATGTTGGGTGAAGCGATGGTCGCATTCAAGGGTGTCTCCCTCGCTGCCGGCATGGCTGGAAAAGTTGTCGGAAACTTTGCCGACAGAGCCTCCAGCCGCGCAGGCGCCGCCGCATCCGGATCTTCCGGCTTTCTGCAAGGTGGTCTGGCCGGCGTTGTCAGTCGGAAAATCACCAATGATGCCGTAAGAACTGCGACGCAAACGACACAGAGAGCGTCTTCCTCCACCATGTCCGCCGCGCATCAGGCCACGGAGCGTACTGTAAATGCCGAGCGGCAGGCAGCAAGCGTTGTTCATCAGGCAAAGCAGACGCGCAGCGAAAGCGCTTCTCAAAAGTCGCAGACGGGTGTGACCCATCAGCAGGTCACCGCCAGTACCCGAACTGCTTCGGTTTCCTCACTCCGCAGGGAGTCACAGCATTCCGTTGGCCTCGGCGGGCGTATTTTTACCACTTCCATGCTGGAGGGTGGGCGTTTTGCCAACGATGTGATCGGTATGGTCGCAGCCGGAGACTTGCACTCCACCGGCTCCATCACCGGAGAGTTTGCGTCACAGGCGTTGTCCTCCTACATGGGCATTACCGCTCAGGGAGACGCCGCACCGCAAATATCCTATTCCAACATTGAGATCGGCGGCGGGCGCATCACCGGCACAGAGTATTCTCCGGAGTATCCGGAGGGCATTTCCTTTGGAATGTACCATACCGGGCAATATGCCGCGCCGGACGGTGAACACCAGAAAGTCTTCTCTGCCGATGGCGTCCAATGGTACAAGCAGTATGCCGTTGATACCGTAATCAAGAAGCCCTTTACTGCGCCAGACGGCGAAATCGACTATCACAAGGAGATCGTCAAGAAGATGCCCGATCCGCCGAAGCGGAAAGACCGGATGTAAGGGAGGCTGTCTATGAAACCGGAAGAATTTGAGGTGTATGTGATCCCTCCCAACTTTATGGAGGGCGGCACACTCTTCGGCGGGCTTTTGAAAACCCGCAATACGATTGAGGCGGTCATCCTTTGCCTCGCGGTTGGCGTACCGGTTCTGCACCTTCCGTTTTCCCTCACCGTCCGCGTCGTGATTTTATGCCTGACGGCTCTTCCGCTGGTGCTTCTCGCTTTGATTGGCGTATCCGGCATGAGCCTGTCCGCTTTTATCCGCCTGTTCTTTTGCTTTCTGCACAACCGCAGAATCCTTTCACGCGATGGGACGCAGGGCGGCAAAAACGGAAAAACGCTGCTGCCCAGCTGGGCGCAGCAGCGGAAAAGCGACTGTGAAGCAGAAGATCCTCCGCTCCCCAAAAGCCGCAGCCGATTTTCTGTTGATCTGAAGCAGCGCAGCGTGACGCAGTTCAAGACCTTCTTGCAGGAGGAAGAAGCCGTTCAGCCGCTCAACGCCTTGGCGGACTATATCCCTATCGAGAAGATTGAGCACGGCGTCATTTATACAAGAGATCACCGCTATGTCAAGGTTGTAGAGGTGGTTCCCGTCAACTTCCTGCTGCGCAGCGCGAGAGAGCAGCGCAGCATCATTTACTCCTTCATTTCCTATCTGAAAATTGCCCCGGTCAAGGTGCAATTCAAGGCATTGACAAAGCGTGCGGACATTAACCGGCATCTGGATACCGTCCGCAAGGAGCTGGAGCATGAGCAGGATCCGCGCTGCCGTGTCCTGCAGGAAGACTACCTGAAGCTCATTCGGCAGCTTGGCTCCCGTGAGGCAATCACAAGGCGCTTTTTCCTCATTTTCGAGTATGAGCCGCTGCCCGGCACCAAACGCGGCCATGAGGAAGAGGATGCAATCGCTTCTCTGCAAACAGCCGCACGCACGGCGGCAAATTATCTGCGGCAGTGCGGCAACGAGGTCATTTCCCCTGAGAACGAGGACGACGCCACGGCGGAGATTCTTTATAACATTCTCTGCCGCAGGGCCAGCAGTGAGCCGTTCTATCAGCGGGTGAAGTCCGTTCTGGCGGACTACATGGCCGCCGGGCGGGACATCAACACTATTCCCGTCAACGAGTTCTATGCCCCTGACAGCATCGACCTTACCCATGGAAACTACCTCTGTGTAGATGGGCTGTATTATGCCTATCTTCTTGTCCCATCAGATGGTTATAAAGCGCGCGTTCCCGCCGGCTGGCTCAGCCTTTTGGTCAACGCCGGCGACGGGATCGATCTGGACGTCTTTCTCGCGCGGCAGCCAAAGGACCGCATGGTCAGAAAGCTGGGGCAGCAGCTCCGTATCAACCGCAGCAAAATTAAGGAAACCAGCGACACCAACACGGATTTTGACGACCTCGACGGTGCGATCCGCAGCGGCTATTTTCTAAAAGACGGTCTTTCCAACAATGAGGATTTTTATTATCTGAACCTGCTTATCACCGTCACAGCCGGCAGCGTGGATGACCTTGAATGGAAGGTCGCGGAAATGAAAAAGCTCCTGCTCTCGCAGGATATGGATGTGCAGACCTGTTCCTTTTGTCAGGAGCAGGCTTTTTTATCCTCTCTTCCTCTGGTTTCTCTGGAGCGCCAGCTCTATGAGCGGTCTAAGCGTAATGTTCTGACAACGGGAGCTGCCAGCTGCTATCCCTTCACCAGCTATGAGATGTGCGATGACAACGGTATTCTTCTCGGCGTCAATAAACACAATAATTCTCTCATCATCGTGGACATCTTCGATTCCCGCGTCTACAAGAATGCCAATATTGCCATTCTCGGAACCAGCGGAGCCGGAAAAACCTTTACGCTTCAGCTGATGGCTCTGCGCATGCGCCGCAAGGGAATTCAGGTCTTTATCATCGCGCCGCTCAAAGGGCATGAATTTCACCGGGCCTGTTCCAACATCGGCGGTCAGTTTATCTCCATATCTCCGGCTTCTCAAAACTGCATCAACATCATGGAGATCCGCAAGGCAGATAAGTCCGTGGACGATCTGCTGGATGGCCCCGGCGCGGAAAAATCTCTGCTGGCAGCCAAAATTCAGCGGCTGCACACGTTTTTCAGCCTCTTAATTCCGGATATGTCTCACGAGGAGCGGCAGCTTCTGGATGATGCCATGATCTGCACCTACGGGGTCAAGGGCATCACACATGACAATGCTTCTCTGGAACAGCTGAAAAATCCAGGGTGCTATAAAGAAATGCCGATCCTGGGCGACCTGTATGAAATTCTCGCCGCCTCTCCGGAAACAAAGCGCCTTGCCAACATCCTGAACCGGCTGGTCAACGGCTCTGCCCGCTCCTTCAATCAGCAAACCAATGTGGCACTGGACAACAAGTACATCGTCCTTGATATTTCTGAGCTGACCGGTGATCTGCTGACGGTGGGGATGTTTGTTGCTCTTGACTTTGTATGGGACAAGGCCAAAGAGAACCGCACGGCGGAAAAAGCCATCTTCGTGGACGAATGCTGGCAGCTCATCGGCGCCAGCAGCAACCGGCAGGCCGCCGAATCCGTTCTGGAGCTTGCCAAGACGATCCGCGGCTATGGCGGCAGCCTTGTCTGCGCCACACAGGACCTCAATGACTTTTTTGCGCTGGACGACGGTAAATATGGCAAGGGCATCATCAACAACAGCAAAACGAAGATCCTGCTGAATCTGGAAGAGGAGGAAGCCCAGCGTGTTCAGGGTGTTCTTCACCTTTCTGAAGCCGAGCTGATGGAAATTACGCACTTTGAGCGCGGCAGCGCTCTCATCAGCACAAATAACAATAATATTGCCGTGGAGATCAAATGCAGTCAAATGGAAAAGGAATTGATCACCACGGATCGCCGGGAGCTGGCCGAGCTTGCTCAGCGTGCTGCGCCAAAGCAGCATCCATGCTAATCCGTACACAATACGCATTTAAGACGTATAACGCTCCACAACCAACAGCAATACGGCGATTATACGGCTTCAATACGCATAACGAGGAGATGTTTCAATGAAAACGAGGGAACAGATCTATGGGCAGGAAGCCGCCGGCATCCTGCGGGATGTTTCCATGTACCGCGCTCTGACGGAGATGCAGCTTTTGAAGCTCTATCCGCACAAGGAAAGTAAAATCCGGAATCTGCTGTCCTACCTGCAAAAGCAGGGCCGCATTGTGCAGCGCGGCGAGTATTACCGCATTCCCGCTGATGCGGAGGAGAGCATCGATCACGGGCTTTCAAAGGCCGTTTGGGTTCTTACCGACTTTATGGAGCAGGTAGAATATCACTCTGTCAGCGAGTACCCCGCAAAAATCATCTTTTTTGCGGATGGTGAAGTTTACGAGATCATTTATGCGGAGCCGGGTAAAGAGCAGCTTATCAACCAAATGCTCTCCACGGTAAAAGAGGTTCCGCCCAAATACATCGTTCTGATTGAGCAGCCGGAGCAGATCGCCGAGATCCACACACCAAACACCAGCGGCTACTGTACCGTCTCTTCGGGCGGCGAAGTGCAGTATTATCAAATCGAATAAGGAGTTTTTTCTTGAACAGGGCCATCATATCACAAAGAATTACATCTATTCTGGCTGAGATCGAACGGCTGAACAATGCGCTCTACGCCATGAACACAACGGATATTCAGCGTTATCCCGACAACTACGAGGTGTTGTCCACGGATGCGGCGCTGCGGGCCGAGCGGATCACCTGCCGGCTGCGCCACCTGATCTATGCCACTACCAGCATCAAAAAAGAGGAATATCTGCGGTCTGCTGAAACCATGCAGGGTATTGAGATCAGCGAAAATGACGGCATTCTGGAGATCAAGCTCCCGTGCCTTCTGCCAAAGCGCAGGCAGCGCCAAAGCACGGAGTTCCTGTTGGATCCGTTTACCTCCGCGCTCTCCGATTACGCCGCCCACCACACCATGCCGCAATTTCAGCATTGTGTGGTCTGTTTTTCCCATATCTATGCGCAGGAGCTGCCAGAGCGGCGTATCCGTGATTATGACAATCTGGAACTGAAGCAGTTTCTGGATGTTGCGGCCTCCTTCATCTTGACGGATGACAATGGGCTGCTGTGCGACGCCTACAACACCACGGAGCTGGGCGAAGAGGATTGCACACGGCTTTTTCTCATGGACAGCACGCAGTTTCCGGCCTGGCTTGCAGAGCGCCAGAATGGTGTAAAAAGCATATCGGATTTTTGACCTTTTATGGGCGCTTATTTTCCAAGGTACAAAAAGCGCCCTGAAAGCGCTGAAAATACTGCGTTTTTTCAAGGCGCTCCAGCCGCAAAATTACCCAAGCTATAAAGCCCTACGGTAAAATATCGTACAAGGAGGCAGCACGGTTTATGCCTCGAAAGCCCCGGCAGCTGCCAGCTCAAAATACGCTGCCCTATCTCCTTTTGACATTAACCGCCCTCTGCGGTGAATACCCCATCCGTCAAATCAGCCACCTGCCGGGTGGTTCCGCATACCTCGAAAATGTCGTTACCGCTCTCCGGCGAGATGGGCTGCTGCGTACCTTCTCCAAAGACGGCCTGCGTGGACTTCGGCTCACCTCGTCAGCCAAACGGCTGCTGTTGGCTGATGCTCCCGAATGGTTTTCAGCCTACCTGACCGGCAGTTCTGAGCCAAACAAGCTCAAAAGCGAAATTCCCAGACGGCTCCGGCTTCACCGGATGGCTGAGATCCTGACCATCATGCACAACGCTGACATTCCGGCCTTTCCATGGGAAAAGGCTCCTTTTTCCGCTGCCAGTCAAAGTGCGGCAATCCCCGCCTATTACACCTCCAGAGAGGTTAAAGAGATTGGTCCGCAAGGGGCGAAAATCAAAAGTTCACGCGCAACCGGCATCCTGCTGACGGATGGCGGTATTTTTTTGACCTATAACACCGCCAAAGCGCAGATGAAATGGGAGTACAAGGCTGAACTGCGGTTCAAAGCTCTGCTGCAAACCGAAGGGGTCATGCCCGATGCGGAGATTTCCGGGATCGTGTTCGGCTCCACCATGGAACAACTTTCTATCCTGATGCAGCCGGACGCGCACAGCTATTTCCTGCTGGATGGCAGCTTTCCGCATTTCTACTATCTGACCAATGACCGTTATGGCGAAGCGATCCTTCGCCTCTTATGCGACACGCAGCAGCGCAGGACGCTCGATGCAATCCTTGCAGACGGGCTCCATGAGGGGATACCAAATTGGCGCGTCGAGAACGACGCCATTGACAGCGAGGGGAATCCTGTTCTATTCGCCTACACCTGTGATTTTCCTCGCATCCGGCGTTTTGATACCGCGCTGGAGCTGCACGGAATAACGGGGACATTGATCTGCTTCGATTACCAGGAAGAAGCCTTGCGGGAGATCTGCGGGCAGTGTGTGATGCTGCAAAGCATTGATTTTCAACAGTTTGAAAGGAGCGTGCTCTATTCCTAAAAAGAAGCTGATTCAGCTTTTCATTATCATTCCAATCGCTGCGCTGGCGCTGCTCTATGGGAGCGGCTACCTCTCGCAGCTTTTTTCCAATTACCGTGCATGGCAGGAGGCTGGCGCTGTGTTTGGGACGTCTCCCGCATTCCCGGACGCCGGATTCGTTCCCTGCCTTGCGGCAGCCTTCCACTTTCCGTATGGGCTGTATGGCCTCGGCCTCTGCATCGGTGCGCTGGCGCTGCTGATCCTCATGGTCATGCGGATGGGCTACAGCGAAGGCGGCGAATACGACCGGCGGCGCAACCTGGTCTATTCCAACAAGGGAACCTACGGCACCGCAGGGTTTATGTCCCGCAAGGAGCTGACCGAGGTGCTTGACCTTGTCCCGGATATTCGCAAGCATTCCGGTACGATTCTCGGAGAGCTGGATCATCAGGTCATTTGTATTCCTCCAAAGACTCGATTTAACGGGAATCTTGCGGTTTACGGCGCCAGCGGCTCCAAGAAGACAAGAGCCTTTTGCGTCAACATGATTCTCCAATGCGCGGCGCGGAAGTCAAGCCTTGTGATCTGTGACCCCAAGTCCGAATTGTACGAAAAGACCAGCGAATATCTGCGGGATCAGGGCTATACCGTCCGTGTGTTCAATCTGGTCACACCGTCAGCCTCCGATTCATGGAATTGTCTTGCGGAGGTCGGCGGTCAGGAATTGATGGCCCAGCTTTTTTGTGACGTCATCATCAAAAACACAGGGGGCGAAGAACGTGACCACTTCTGGGACAGCGCCGAAATGAATCTGCTCAAGGCGCTGGTCCTCTATGTTTCCACCAGCTATCCCAAGAAAAAGCAAAACATCGGCGAAGTGTACCAATTGCTCACCGCCAGTTCCGAAAAGGAACTGAATGCGCTTTTTGATGTTCTTCCCCTCACGCATCCTGCCAAAGCGCCATACAGCATTTTCAAGCAGGCGTCGGAGGGTGTGCGCGGCGGCGTTATCATCGGGCTCGGCTCCAGACTGCAGGTTTTCCAAAACCGGGATATTCGCAACATCACATCCTACAACGAGATCGATTTGGAACTCCCGGGAAAGCAGCCATGCGCGTATTACTGCATTACCAGCGATCAGGACAGCACCTTTGATTTCCTCTCCTCGCTGTTTCTTTCCTTTGTGTTTATCCGCCTGGTTCGCTATGCGGACGAACATTGCCCCGGTGGGGCGCTTCCGGTTCCTGTTCATGTACTTGGTGAAGAGCTGTGTGCCTGTGGAGTGATCCCAGATCTATCGAGAAAAATTTCGGTCATTCGTTCCAGAAACCTGTCCATGTCATGTGTGTTCCAGAACTTAGCAGGTCTTCAGAACCGCTATCCCTACAACCAGTGGCAGGAAATTCTGGGCAACTGCGATATGCAGCTTTTTCTTGGCTGTACAGATGCTCTGACGGCGGAATTTATTTCTGACCGGACCGGCGAGGCCAGTATCTCTGTCACCAGTAAAGCCAAACAGCTCGGAACATGGCGCGTATCCAATTACACGCCTGAATACCGGGAAACCAGCGGTGTCGGCCGGCGCAAGCTGATGACCATGGACGAGGTGCTGCGTATGGATATTGATAAAGCCCTGATCCTCATTCGGGGCAAGAATGTACTGGAGGTGGATAAGTACGACTATTCCAAACATCCCGAGGCGAAGAAGCTGCGGCCGAGCAAGGCCGCCTCCCATGTCCCTGCATGGCGGGCAAATCAGCCGCAGGAAAAGCAAACTCCATCGGCGCCGCCATCTCAGGCAGCGGATAAGAAGCCGGCGCAAAAGAAAAAGCCTGCGTCGGCTGAAAAAGTCGTTGCCGTAACCAAAGAATCCATTATGAAGAAAAAGGAGGATACTTAATGCCCAAGAAAAAAACGATCCCGCCCCCTGATGATTTCTCCTCAGAGTTCATGGAAACCGAATCCGGCAAAGAACTTTCTGAGCAGCAGGTGGAGGCCGCCGGCAGCGACTACACGGAAACTCCGCTGGCAGAACCCCCGGAAGTTGATCTCGGCTCCGGCGATATGAGCGGCACAGCAGATGTTGAGGAAAACGAGCCGGATGCCGAAAACACCGCTGATGCCGCAGAGACGGTCCCTGTTTCCGATGAAGCAGCGGAAGATCCGGAGTACGACAGCATTTTACAGGAGCTGAACAGCAGCACTCCGGCACCCCTTGACAGCAGCGGCGAAAATGCTCTGGATGCGCTTTTGCTGGAAGGAAATGCGGAAAATGCTCCGCCCACTGAAGATGAAACGGAATCCGCAGATGGTGAAGCTGCTCCGCAGTCCACTGCACCTCCCGCACCTGCCGGACGCCGTGACTCCTACATTCTGACCGTTGATGCAAAAGACCGTATCGAAACGGAAGAAGAACGCCGTGAGGTCATCTGGCATGAGATCAAGACCTCGCATATTGCCGGTCGTATTTTGACCGGAACGTTGGACGGCGTGGAGCAGACCCCTTCCGGCCGTACTATCGTTGTCGTTGACTACAAGGGTTATCGCATTGCGATCCCGCTGAAAGAAATGATGCTCTATTCCGGGCCCGTTCCGTATGGAGCGAAATACAAGCCGTTTATGGAGCGGATGAACAGTATCCTTGCGACTATGCTCACCGCGGAGATCGATTTCATCGTCCGGGGTCTGGATAACACCGCCCGCAGCGTTGTGGCAAGTCGAAAGGCCGCCATGCTCCGTAAGCGTCAGACCTTCTATCTGGACGCCAATGAAGATGGTGTTCCCATGATCTATGAAGGGCGCGTCGTACAGGCGCGCGTCATTGGTGTTGCGGAAAAAGTCCTGCGTGTAGAAGTGTTCGGCGTGGAGTGTACGATTTTCGCACGTGATCTGTCTGCCGCATGGTTCGGTGATGCCCGCGAGTATTACAGCGTCGGCGACCGTGTTCTTGTCCGTGTGCTCACCATTGACCGCGGCGACATCAACCATATTTCCATCACAGCAGATATCCGCAGCGTTTCGTCCGCCGCAAACCAGAGCAATCTGGATAAATGCGTCCTGCAGGGCAAATATGCCGGCAGAGTGACCGATGTGCGGCACGGCGTTGTGTTCATCCGGCTCAACAACGGTGTCAATGCGGTTGCCCACACCTGCTATGACCGGCGAATGCCCGGAAAAAAAGACGACGTCAGCTTTGCCGTTACCCGTCTGGATGAGGAACGCGGCATCGCCGTCGGCATCATCACCAGAATCATCAAACAGAATTTGTAAAAAAGGAGAGGCCACCATGAAGAGCTTATCAAAGCTGGCCCTTTGCCTGCTGCTTGCCATGTCGCTGACGGTCAGCGCCTTTGCCGCTCAGGTTCCCGATTCATTGGTAGCGGAAAACCTGAACGGCCAGCAGCGGCTTGTAAAAACCTACACGCTTTCCCCGGAGGTTGACCCAGATGATCTGAAGGAAGAGGACTTTTCCTACGACGGCTATCTTTATACCTGGGCCTATACCACCAAGGTGGAACACCCGTATCTGGAAAGCAAAACTGTAACGGAAACCGTCACAGTCAACACCGCCAAAAATGACCTTGCGCAGATCCTCGCAGAGCTTTCGCCCAGTATGCCCTATGAAAAAGGCGGCTTCTCCGGCGAGTTGGCGCTGGATCATACCACGCTTTCCACAGAGGCGTCCGGCTACACCACCAAATACAGCAAAACCACCGAGACGAAGGTGATCGGCAATCTGGACCGCAACGACATGTCTTATGTGCCGGCCACGACCGTCAAAAATGGAAAAACGCTCACCCTTGCCAATGTGGAATGGCAGGTCACCGGCACGGCGCTCGTCGGCGAGGCGCTGGTTCCTGCCCAGTATCAGGCGGTCGCTACCTATTCCGCCTCCAGCAGCTATCAGGCTGCCACAGGCTATGTCACCACGGCGGAATATCACGGAACCGTTACTTCGGAAGGCGTGGACAGCATCACTTATACCGTGGTTTATACCGGAAGTGAGATCGTCCCCGAGAAAACACATATCTGGGATAATGGCAGTCTTACCGCTCCGCTGCTGATCATCGCTGCCGTGCTGCTCTGCGCGGGCATCGCCGCCGCTGCACTCATCCTGCTGCGCCGCCGCAAAAATGTCTATGTGTATGTTCCGGACAGCAAGCCCCGAGAGTACCGGCTGATTGCAAAGTTCCGTGTGGATCCTGACAGCGAGGTTCCTGCTATCGATGCAGGCTCTCTCACACTGAATCCGGGAGATACCGTCGCGGTTGAGGTGAAAAAATCCCTTGCTAGGCACCTGGCTGGGCGCGAGTTCACCGTTTCTTTCCCGCAGAGTGACCATACTTACACGATCCAAGCCAGCAAGCACAATGACTGGCATGAATTTACCGTTCCCGCTGAAGAAGAACAGGAGGCTCCCGTATGAAGAAGTTTTTCTCATTGACTTTGACTCTGGCTGCCATGCTTTCTGCGATGGCGGTCAGCGCACAGGCTGCCGATTATTCCTTTGAAACCGATGGCACCCCGGAATACTATCCCTCCTCTTCCTATGAGGACGTCTACGGCTCCCGCTACAATTACGGTGGAAAAAATGTGGTGGACTACCAGATCCCCGAGCTGGAGTACGGGCAGCTCAGCACCACCCAAACCGGGGTGATGGAGAAAATCATGCTGCCCGGTCTTCAGGGCATCTCTGCATCCGGCAGCGGCATTTACGGAATTTCTCCCGGCGGCGGAACTGTGGAGATCCCCGGTTTTCTGCAGGGCGGCTCCACAGCTACTCCTGCGACGCCCGCTTTCACAGAGCTGACACAGGATTTTCTGCTCTCCAACGGTGCCGTCGGAAAGATCTCCATTCCTGCCATCGGAGTTAAGAATTACTATCTCTGGGAAGGTGAAACGACTGCCAGCATGAAAAAGGGGCTGGGGCATTTCACCAGTACCAGCGTCTGGAACGGCAATGTGGCTGTCTGCGGGCATAATCGCGGCGCCAAATATGTGATCGGCAGCATCAAGGATCTGGATGCAGGCGATAAGATCACCTATACCACATCCATGGGTACCCGCACCTATCTGGTGGAGACTGTGACCAAAATCAGCAGCAGCGATTGGAGCTATTTGTCCTCTACCACGGATAACTGGATCACGCTCTTCACCTGCGTTGCCGGAGATTCCAGTCAGCGCTGGTGTGTGCAGGCTGTTCAGGCATCTTAAAATCTTTTGTTGAAAAAGCCGCTCTATGATCGTAAAGGAATAGTAGATCAAAAATAAGGAGGCTTTTCCATGAAGAAGCAGATCCTCACGATGTTTACGGGCCTTTTTATCGGCGCTATTATCACAGGCGGAGCTTCCGCCTATGCTGCGGGAATCCTCGCTGAACGCAGCAGCCATCGTATTTTTGTCGATGGGCAGGAGGTGCAAATGGAAGCGTATGGTATTGCTGGACACAACTATGTGAAACTCCGCGACATTGGCAAAGCGGTCGGCTTCAATGTGTTCTGGGATGCGGACAGCGGATGTGTGCAAATAGAAACCGGTGCGCCTTACACCGGCGAGGCTCCTTCCGCTGAAGCTGTTCCGTCTGCTGCTGCGCCTTCTGATGTGGATGCTGCAAAGCGGGATATTGTAGCTCGCACCAATGTCCTCCGTGCGGAGCGAGGCATCGCAGCTTTGACGGCCGACGATCAACTGATGCGGGCCGCGCAGGTGCGGGCCGATGAAATGGCTGCCACAGGTGCCTATTCTCATACCAGACCAGACGGCAGGAAGTATTACACCGTTACGGACTGCAGGCAGGTTGGGGAAAATATCCACCAGATCCCGCTGCTCTATCTTGCGCAGCAAAAAACCGCGCTTGCGGAAACGCTCGTATATTCATGGTCAAAATCCGCAGGGCACATGGAAAACATGACAGATGAAAGCTATGCGGCTATCGGCGTCGGCCTTGCACGAGGGACTGACGCCAACGGCTTGGAGTGCTGGTACTGTGTCCAACTATTTCTTCGCAGCGGATACAGCATTTCAGCGGTGGACAAGCCGGCAACGAAGTAAATCCTGTTATCCTATATCACGAATCAGACCGGGGAGCCTCGGTCTGATTTTTCTTGTGCAATTTTGCAAGGAGGTAGCTCATTGAAAAAACTAAGAACCAGGCTCGTCTCGGCGTTTCTCGTTATCATGACGCTGTTGACGCTGCTCCCGACTTCCGCGCTGGCCGCGTCCGGCAGCGGAACGGGCATCAAGCCCACCGACAATACCAATTACTGGACAACACGACTGCTCCATGACGGTACGCCTTACAGCTACAAGCCCCCGATGGCGGCAGGCAAGCTGCTGTACTGCCTTGACCGCGGCTACGGCTACCGCTGGGGCACTGCCAGCTTTCTGAACAGCTACACCTATACCTCCGCCACCGGAGCGGACGCGGATACCGTGCTGAAAACGGCGCTGGCGCAGAGCGGCATGGGTGAGCTGGATGCCCAGCAGCTTGAAAACTTCAAATGGATGATGACGTTCATTTCGGACTATAAGGGTGACATCCCCGGCAGCCTTTTTATGGCTGCGCAGACGTATGTGTGGGATCACCAGACCTTCAAGGGTGAGGGCGATGGTGACATCGATGGCGGTGGTTACGCCAACGCCGATACCTATGAAATGTACCTGGGCTATATCGATTGGATGTTGAAAGAAAAGGCCAAGGAAGACGCAGAATTTCAGCGCCAAATTGAAGAATACGCAGAACAGGGCATCATCGCCACTGTGGTAGAAGATGAAGCTGCAAAATGGGCGGTCTACGCGAAATCCAGCGTTAAGGGGCGTCAGGCTTTCTTTAACTATTATGCGCCGAGAAAACTCGTCACCAATACATCTGAGCCGGGAAAGCCGCCGGCTGGGGACGCTGATATTACGCTGCGGAAGGTTGCCGCAGGAACGACCCGTGGTTTGGATGGCGCAAAATTTAATATTTACCGCGACGGTCAGATCGTCGGCAGCGATGTGACCCAAAATGGCGGAATCATTGAGGTCAAGGATGTCACCAAGGGCCTGTGGTCCTTCGTGGAAACCGAGACCCCGGAGGGCTACTGCGCCGACTCTACGCCCATCAGCGTCTATGTCGATACCACCGACGGCGACAAGCAGTACACGGTCACTGCCGAAAATTACGCACTGCCCGATATGAAGATCACCAAGCGGGATGCCATGAGCGGCAAACCGATTGCCGGCACGGTGTTTTCCATTAAGTCCGTTACCGGCAGCTATTCCACCTCCGTCACGACCGGGACGGACGGCTCCGCAACGCTCTCGGCCATTCCTGCCGGTGTCTATGTTGTGCGTGAGGAATCCGTTCCCGAGCCGTACATCGTAACCAATACCGAGCAGACCGTGGCGCTGCGCCCCGGCAAAACCTCCGAGGTCACTTTCGTTGACTATGAAAAGCCCGGTCTTGAAATTGTCAAGAAGAACATCGCCAATGGTGAGCCCATCGAGGGCGTGACCTACCGTATCGAGCAGATCGACGGCAGCTTTTCCACCAGCGCCACCACCGATAACCATGGGCGCATTTTCCTTGAGAGCATCCCTGTGGGTAGCTACAAGGTCACGGAGATCAATGTTCCCAACCACGTCATTCTCTGCCCCATCCCGCAGGAAGTGGCGCTGAAACCCGGTGAAACCTCTACCGTCACCTTCTTCAACGCCCTCAAGCCCAGCTTGGAGATCCGCAAGGTAGACAGCGTCACCGGTGATCCCGTCAAGGGTGCCAAGTTCCAGATCTGGTATGCCAGCAACCATACCGACACTGGCGAGCTCAATGACCTCGGCACTTACTTTTCTGACGCAAGCGGAAAGATCATTCTCCCTGAGATCAAGGATGGCTGGTACAAAGTAACGGAATTGGAACCGGCGTCCGGGTATGCCATCAAGGAGGCTGCCACGCAGGAATGCTTCATCTCCGGTGGTGAGAGCAAAGTCCTAACCTTTGAGAACACGCCTCTTTCCGCCATCATCATCCGCAAGGTGGACAGCGAGAGCGGTCAGCCGCTGGAGGGCGCGTGGTTCCGCATCCGCTACCTTGGCGGCACTTCCGGTACGGGCGGCACGGTCATCGGCGAGTACCGCACTTCGAACAATGGAACCATCGTTGTGACCGGCCTCAAGGCGGGCGCTTACGTCTGCGAGGAGATCTCCGCGCCGGACGGGTATGTGATCACCGACGCCGCGGAAACGGTCTATCTCTCCGGTAAGGATCAGGACGTCATTACCGTGACCTTTGGCAATGATAAAATGGGCTCTCTGCTCATTGTCAAAAAAGACGCTGTCACCGGCACCCCCATTTCCGATGTGGAGTTCTTCATCACCGATTCGGATGGCAGCGTGATCGGCACGGCCAACGGAAAGTATGTGACCGATAGCGCAGGTACCATCCGCATTGACGGCCTGACCCCCGGCATGACAGTCATCGCCCGTGAGGTGCGGGCAAAAGACGGCTACATTCTGGACGACACCCCGCAGAGCATCAAGATCAAGCGCAACTCTGTCATGACGCTGGAATTCCGTAATCAGCCCAAGGGCGGTGTGCTTGTGAAAAAGGTGGACGCTGTGACGAACGCTCCCATCTCTGACGTGGAGTTCCTTGTCACGGATTCGGACGGCAACCTGATTGGCAACGCCAACGGTAAATATACAACGGACAGCGCAGGTACTTTCACGATTACGGACATCACTCCCGGCACAACGCTTGTCATCAAGGAAACCCGCGCGAAGGCGGGGTACATTCTCGATGATACCCCGCAGACCGTCAAGGTCAAGTCCAATGAAGTCACCACCCTGGAGTTCCGTAACGCCCCCAAAGGCAATCTTATCATCGTAAAGCAGGACTCCGTTACAAAGGAGCCGCTGGAAGGAGTCGAGTTCAAGATCGTCTATGCGGATGGCTCGTATGTAGATGCCGAGGGCGGCACGCTGTCCTCCACCGGCCTGTACTGGACGGATAAAGAAGGAGAAATCACCATTTCCGGTATTTCCGGCACCGTGGTGGTCACAGAGATCGAAACGATCCCCGGTTACACCATTGATGAAAACACTCGCACGCAGACTGTTGTGGTCAATCCCAACGACACGCAGACGCTTTATTTTTACAACACGCCTGTGGGCGGGTTGCAGATCATCAAGAGCGACAAAGACAGTGGAAAGCGTATCGCTGGGGTCAAATTCGAGATCCGTAAGATGAACGGTGAAATCATCGGCACCTACACAACGGACAGCGATGGCGTCATCTATCTCCCCGAAGCCGAAAGCGGCTGGTACACTGTGACGGAGCTGGAGACTGCGTCCGGATACCTGCTGGATACCACACCTCATCGTATTGAGGTCAAGGACGGTCAGACGGCCACGCTGGAGATCACCAATCATAAGTCTTCCCGAATCCTGCTCCACAAGGTGGACAAGGCCACCGGCAAGGGCATTTACGGTGCAGTGTTTCTGCTTTACGACAGCAATCGCAATCCCATCGGGGAGTATGTGACCGATCAGGACGGCTACATCTACGCCGATGAAGGACTGGCCGATGGCCGCTATTATCTGCGTGAGATCAAAGCCGCCCCCGGTTATGTGCTTGATCCTGAACTGAAAACGATCTATGTCCGTTACGGCTCCACCACAGAGATCGAGTGGAGCAATACCGCGGAGTGCGGCCAGATCCAGATCATCAAGAAATCCGCAGACGATAACGCGACCAACGGCCTGCCTGCCGGTACACTGCTGGAGGGCGCGGTGTTTGAGATTTACGACAAGGCGGGTAATGTGGTGGACACCATCAAGTCCGACCGCAACGGACGCGCCATTTCCAAGACGCTGCCGTTGTCCCGCTATACCGTCCGTGAGATCAAAGCGCCCGCAAATTACTCCATCAACCCCACAATGATGACCGCCTATCTGGAATTCAACGGACAGATCGTCACCTTTGAGGTGCAGAATACCAGCGTTTCCACCGGCATTTCCATTAAGAAAACCGGCCCTGTGCAGGCTGTCCCCGGTCAGCCGATCCGCTACGTGTTCTCACAGATCAAGAACAGTTCCACCGTTGCCCTTGACTCCTTCTATTGGCGCGATCAGCTTCCCGTGCAGGTGACGCTGGGTAAAATCGTCACAGGGAGCTACAACCAGCCGCTTTCCTACAAGGTGGTCTATAAGACCAACCTCTCCGGGGACTACCGCACTTTGGCGGACAATCTGAGCACAAGCAAGGTTTACGTATTGGACGCCCGCCCCGCTGTCCTCGGCCTTGCCGCCAACGAGCGTGTTACCGAAGTCATGTTCGTGTTCGGAAATGTAAAGGCGGGCTTTGCGCAGGTGGAAACGCCGTACATCTACGCCACCGCCCGAAGCGGTCTTGCCAACAATGCCAGCGTTTTGAATGTGGCAGATGTGGGTGGCCTTTACAATGGGCAGTGGATTCAGGCGGTGTCCCGCTGGCTCACTACCGTCTACACCAAAACAACGGTGAAGCTGCCCAAGACGGGGTACTAAGCCTTGCGGCAGAATGACTTTCGCAGCGCCGCCCCTGTGTGGGCGGCGCTTTCCCCGTTGGTCCTCTGGCTGGCGGCAATCGCCGCCTATGCCTACGAGGACGGTATGAACCTCTTTCAATGGATGGGGCGTTTCAGCCAAGTGCTGGAGCGCCCCTTTTCCATAGGCTGGACGCCCTACACACTGAAATGTATGCTGGGGAGCCTGCTGCTTTACGGCTGTGGCATTGCGCTCTACTACTCCAGCCGGGAGAATCGGCGACCGGGCGAGGAGTACGGCAGCGCTAAATGGGGCAATCCCAAGGAACTGAACCGGAAGTATATGGATCACCAGCATAAGGACGCCAACATCATTCTGACCCAGCGGGTCCGGCTGGGTATGGACGGCTATATCACCCAGCGCAACATGAATGTTCTGGTGGTGGGCGGTTCCGGCTCCGGCAAGACCCGGTTTTTCTGCAAGCCCAATATTTATAGCGCGAATTGCTCCTATCTTATCACAGATCCCAAAGGCGAGCTGCTGCGCGCGGCAGGCGCTTTGTTGGCAGCGCAGGGCTACGAAGTCCGGGTGTTCAACCTGATCGACCCCAGCCATTCCGACGGATACAACCCCTTTTCGTACATTCACAGCGAAAAAGACGTGCTGACCCTCATTGATAACCTCATCAAAAATACCACACCCCGCAACGCTTCCAGCAACGATCCCTTCTGGGAGAAGGCGGAGATCGCGCTGGACTCAGCCCTTATGCTCTACCTCGTCAGCGAAGCGCCCCCGGAGGAACAGAATTTTGAAATGCTGATCTACATGATGAACTTTGCCGAGGTGCGGGAGGAGGACGATCAATACCGCAGCCCGCTGGATATGCTCTTTCGGGCATTGGAAGAAGAACAGCCCAACCATGTGGCAGTGAAGCAATATAAGGCTTTCAAGCAGGCAGCAGGTGTTGTATGCTCTAAAAGACTTCTTAATCAAGCAGTTGGGAAGTCTCTTAGAACACACAACCTAAAACCGAAGAAAGGAGCGCAAGTTA
>OCHI01000758.1_pt1 | contig 29785 bp, 25 predicted proteins | sample 1538691 | NCBI WGS metagenome assembly OCHI01 (sample SAMN04571718, study PRJEB22368) | human gut metagenome | biome: human gut; material: stool | host: Homo sapiens | place: Luxembourg | collected 2012-09-21 | reverse complement strand
GTGCTCAAAGTATATTGTTTTCAGAAAAGTGTGCCATATGTTTGACTAACCTACAACATTTGTTATACCAAGATATCGAAAAGTATTGAAATATTAAGAAAAAAGTTATATAATTTGTACACAAATTTATTTAACGGAAAAGAGGAATAGTATGAGAGCAAACGAATATAGAACACATTATTGTAATGAATTACGATTAGAAGATGTTGGAAAAGAAGTACGACTTGCTGGATGGGTACAAAAAATAAGAAATTTAGGAAAAATGACATTTGTTGATTTAAGAGATGAATTTGGAATTACACAAATAATAATTTCTGATGATGAAAATTTAAAATCACAAATAGTTGATTTAAAAACAGAATGTGCAATAACTGTAACAGGTAAAGTTGCTGAAAGATCTAATAAAAATAAAGAGATAGAAACTGGAGATATAGAAATTGTTGCAGAAAAAATCATTATTCTTGGAAAATGTAGAGCAGTTCTTCCTTTTGAAATAAATCAAAAAGAAGCACAAGAAGTAAGAGAAGATTTAAGATTAGAGTATAGATTTTTAGATTTAAGAAACGATAAAATTCATAAAAATATTTTACTTAGATCTAAAATATTAAAAACAATGAGAGATGAAATGGATAGATTAGGATTCACAGAAATCCAAACACCAATTTTAGCGAACTCTTCACCAGAGGGAGCTAGAGACTTCTTAGTACCAAGTAGATTACATCCAGGTGAATTTTACGCATTACCACAAGCACCACAACAATTTAAACAATTGCTTATGATATCTGGATTTAATAAATATTATCAAATAGCTCCATGCTTTAGAGATGAAGATCCAAGAGCTGATAGATCACCAGGAGAATTTTATCAATTAGACTTTGAAATGAGCTTCGCAACACAAGATGATGTATTAGCAGTTGGAGAAGAAGTTATTTCAAATGTGTTCAAGAAAAATAGTGATTGGAAAATATCAGAAGCACCATTTGAAAGAATACCATACAAAGAAGCTATGGAGAAATATGGTACTGATAAACCAGATTTAAGAAATCCATTGATAATAATAGATGTTACAAAAGTATTTGAAAACACTGAATTTAATGCATTTAAAGGAAAAACAATTAAAGCGATTGTAACACACAACATGGCAGATAAGCCAAGAAAATTCTTTGATCAAATGTCTGAATTTGCAGTATCAGAATTAGGAGCAAAAGGATTAGCTTGGACAAAAGTTGATGAAAATGGAGAATTAACAGGAGGAATTTCAAAATTCATTACACCTGAGAATAAAGAAGCATTAGTTGAGATTGGAAAAATATCAAATAATGATGCAATATTCTTTATAGCAGATGAATTTGAAACTGCACAAAAAATAGCTGGTGGAGTAAGAATTGAATTAGGAAAAAGATTAGATTTAATTGAGAAAAATATATATAAATTCTGCTGGATAGTAGATTTCCCAATGTATGAATTATCAGACGAAGGAACAATAGACTTTAACCACAACCCATTCTCAATGCCACAAGGCGGAATTGAAAGCTTAGAAAATAAAGATCCACTTGATATTTATGCATATCAATATGACTTAGTTGGTAATGGATATGAGCTTGCATCTGGAGCTGTAAGAAATCATGACCAAGAAATCATGATAAAAGCATTTGAAATTGCGGGATATACTGAAGAAGATGTAAAAGGAAAATTCGGAGCTTTATATAATGCATTTAGTTATGGTACACCACCACATGCTGGTGCTGCACCAGGTGTTGATAGAATAGTAATGCTTTTAGCGAAGGAAGACAACATTAGAGAAGTCGTTGCATTCCCTAAAAACAAAAAAGCAAGAGATGTATTAATGAGAGCACCATCTAAAGTATCAGAACAACAATTAAAAGATGTTCATATAAAATTAGACTTAGACGAAAAAGAAGACTAATTTATTGACAACATCAAGCAAAGCATATATACTATAAGCGAAAATATAAGATAGAGAGGTCTTTTTTCAATGAATAAACTAAAAAAAGTAGCAATAACACTAGCTGTAATATTGTTTATTTTAACTAATATAAAATATTCTTTAGGAGTCACAGGAAAAATAACAGCAGAAACAATAAGAATTAGAGCAGAAGCAACAACAGATTCAAAAATAATTGAAATTGGAAATGCTGGAGAAAAAGTTGATATAGTTGGGGTAGAAGGTGACTGGTATAAAGTTAGTTTCAAAGGAAAAACAGGATACATTTACAAAGATTATCTAACACCAGATGGAGAAGTTAAAACATCAGATAAAACTAATGAAAATAGTTCTGAAACAAATCAAACTCCAGAAGCATCAACAACACCAGAAACATCAACAGCACCAGAAGCAACTCCATCAGAAACTCCAACTCAAACTCCTACAGAAACAACTAATGATAAAGCAATGGAATTAGGAAATGTAGTTAATAAAGAAACATCAGCATATTTACTTCCTAATTTTACATCTACTAAAATAGAAAAAGTAAATAAAGACCAAGAAATAAAATTAATAACAACAATGGCAAATTGGGCTAAAATTGAAATAAATGAAAAAGAAGCATGGATACCAAAAACATTTTTAATGAAAGAGGTTAGTGTAGAAACCAACAAAACGACTGAGCAACAGCCAGAAAAAACGACTGAAGAGAAGACAAATGAACAACAACAGCAACAACAACCAGAACAAACGACACAACCTGCTGTTAATAAAGCAGCATATATTTCTTCTAATGCATCAGCGCATTTTAGATCAGGTCCATCAACTTCCTCACAATCATTAGGAAAATTACCTAAGAACACAAAAATAACAATAACAGGTGAAGAAAATGGTTGGTATAAAGTATCTTATAACGGTAAAGAAGGATACATATCAAAATCATTAGTAACAGAAGGTGAACCTCCTGCAACAACTTCATCAAGAAGCCAAGAAGAACCAAGAAGTGCAACAACAACTACTGCACAAGCATCAAGCAACAATGTAGTTCAAGTTGCAGAAAGCTATGAAGGAAGTAGATACGTTTCTGGAGGAAGTTCTCCATCAGGATTTGATTGTTCAGGATTTACACAATATGTATATGGAAAATGTGGAATTACACTTTCAAGAACTTCATATACACAAGCTACTCAAGGTACAGCAGTAGGTAAATCAGAATTACAACCAGGAGACTTACTATTATTCCATTATTATGGAAGCTCTTCAATAGGACACGTTGGAATATATGTAGGTAATGGAAAGTTTATACATGCAGCAAACTCAAATAGAGGAGTTGTATATGATTCAATAGAATCAGGATATTATGCAGATAATTATGCAGGAGCAAGAAGATTATAAAATTCAGAATGAGGTGAATTAAATAAATATATTACTAGTAGTAAATTTTGGGTATATACTAGGAATATTAATGGGGCTATACATAGACAAGGGTATAGCTCTATTTTTATGTGTAGAAACATTAATATACATAGCAATCTCAAATATAAGAAAAACGAAACGATATGTAAAATTATTAATAAATAAAAAGATTTTTATTATATTTTTAATTGCACAAATTATATCAGGAATAATTGTTATTCAAAAAGAAAATAAATTTAAAAAAGCATATGAAAATATTGAGAACATACAAGCGATTGTGGAACTGGAAACAGATACTATACAAAAAGAAAATTATACAGAGTACGTAATTAAAATAGTAAAATGTGAGAATCATCCAAGTATAGAAAAAACAAAGTTAAAAATGACAGACACAAAAAATACTCAATATCAAAAAGGAGATATGCTACAAATTCAAGGTGAGTATGAAAAAATAAGTTCATACAAAAATAAAGGAGTATTTAATTATGAAACTTATCTTAAAAAAGATAATATATATGGAAAAATCAAAGCAAATAAAATTACTCTAAAGCAGAAAACTAAAAACAAAATTAGAATTTCTCCCAAAATAAAGGAAAAATTTAAACAAAATTTTGAAGAGAAAACAGCAAATTATTTTATAACAATTATTTTAGGAGATAAATCAGAACTAGATAAGCAAATAAAAGAGAATTTTCAAAGTGGCGGAATATCACATTTACTAGCAATTTCAGGCATGCACATCAACTGCATAATTTTAATAATTACATACATCGTAAATAAAACAATAAACTCATACAAAATTCGAAAGATAACCACAATTATTGCATTAGTAATTTATGGACTAATAATAGAATTTACGCCATCAGCTACAAGAGCAATAATAATGGCGATTATGCATCAGACAGCATTAATTTTATTAGAAAAGGATAACTTTTTAGTAAACATTTCAATAGCTAGTTTTATAATATTAATAATAAGTCCTTATTACTTAGTTGATACAGGATTTTTGCTCTCATTTACAGCAACAATAAGTATTGTATATGTGTACAAAAAATTAAGAAAAGAAGTAAGTAAAAACAAGATAATTCAATCAATTTCAGACAGTTTGATATTAACAATATCCGCAAATATTTTAATAGCACCAATAGTAATATGTCTTTTCAAAAAGATTTCATTATCAATGTTTATAATTGGAATAATAATTTCGCCTTTTATATTTATAATAGAAATAATAGGAATCTTGATTATAATTATTCCGAGTTTTATTCTAAAATTTTTAAAAGTACCGATTGAACTTTTTATATCAATATTCGATTTTTTATCATCAATTAATTTTTTAACTATCTATTTTAAAGTCCCAAACATAATTCAAATTATTTTATATTATACAATTATAATTAAATTTCTATTTAAACCAAAAAGAAAAATCATAAGCAAAATATTAATATGTATTATAGTAATCTCAATTGTTAGCCAATTAATATATTCTTCGTATTCTATATTATTTAGGAAGTTTGAAATAAACTTGATAGATGTAGGACAAGGAGATAGCACATTAATTGTTACTCCTAAAAATAAAAAGATATTAATAGATGGTGGTGGAAATGAAAATTACGACATAGGTGCAAATGTGCTAATACCATATCTGTTAAACAAGAAAATTAAACAAATAGATTATTTGATGATTTCGCATTTTGATACTGATCATGTAGGTGGAACATTTAAAGTTTTAGAAAAATTAAAAGTTAAACAAGTTATAATATCACAGCAAAAAGAAGATAGCTCTAACTTTCAAAAGTTCCTTGAAATTGCAAAAAAGAGAAATATTAAAATAATAGTAGTAAAAGCCGGAGACATTATTCAAATAGAAAAAAATATTTATATAGAGGTGCTATGGCCAACCGAAAAATTAGAAATATCAACTAATCCTTTAAATAATAATTCAATTGTAGCAAAATTAATTTATGAAAACACAAGCATATTATTTACAGGAGACATCGAAGCCAAGGCAGAGAAAGAACTAGTAAAAAAATATGATAAAAATTTAAAATCAGATATCTTAAAAGTAGCTCATCATGGCTCCCAAACTTCATCAACACAAGATTTTATTGATAAAGTTAATCCTAAAATTGCATTAATAGGAGTAGGCTACAAAAATAAATTTGACCATCCAAACAAAGAGATACTAGAAAGATTGCAAAAAATAAATTGTAAAATATATCGAATCGACACAATGGGCGAAATAGATTGCAGTATAGATAGTAAAAGTAATATATTCAAAATTACAAAATATGAAAAATGAAATTATTAACAGTTTTTACAAAAAAATAATAAATATGCAACAATTTACCTTCCAAAATTGTAATATAAATGAGGAAAAAAAATATGAATAATATATTAATTGTAAGTGAAAATTTATTTAATGAGTATGATATAGTAGAAAGCATACTAAACGGAGGAAAAGAAAAAATTAATATTATTTTTTCTAATTGCAAAAATGCCATCGAATTTATAAAAAGAAATATTCCAGATATAATTTTAATTATATTGAAATCATGTGGTAACATTAATACACAAAACATAATTAAGTATATAGATTCAAATAATTTAAAAAAATACAATAAATCTGTAATAATATACACAGAAATGTGTTGTTTCTCTAAAAATAAGGTAAATAATCAATATATTTTAAAATATATTGAAGATATTGAAGAATTTAAAAAATTGATTTTACTTATAAATAAAAAATATATAGATAAAAGGCAATATATTTTAGAAAAAATAAAAGTAGAAATGGAAAAATTAAATTTTAATTTTTCTTATATAGGTACAAAATATTTTTTGGAATGTATATTTGAAATATATTCAAATAAAATCCATGAAAAATTTAGTTTGAATAGAGACTGCTATCCAATTCTCTCCCAAAAGTATAATCAAAGTATTAACAATATAAAATGTAATGTTACGCATGCATATATGCAGATGCTTTGCAACTGTTCAATAAGTAAACTAGAGAATTATTTGAAAATATATATAGGAATACATAATCCTAAGAAGAAAGAGGTTATTAATGCTATCTTAAGAAACATTGTTTAACAATAAAAAGGAGGAATAGATGAACGAAGATAAGAAATTATACAAAGACTTTCTAAAACGGTGATATGAAAGCTTTAGGAGTTATAATTGATAAATACATGGAAAATGTAATTTATTTTATAAATAAGTTTGTAAGAAATATTAATATTGCAGAAGATCTAGCTCAAGATGTATTTGTGTATATTATGATTAATAGAAAAGACTATGATTTTAAATACTCATTAAAAACATATTTATATACAATAGGAAAATGTAGAGCACTTAATTATTTGAAAAAAGAAGAAAGAATTACTAGTTTAAATGAAAACATACAAATTAGTGAAAATGAAATCGAAGAAATAATATTTAAAAAAGAAAAAAATAAAAACTTAAGAAATGCAATAAATAGGCTGGGAAATGAGCAAAGCCAAGCAATTTTCCTTGTAGACATAGAAGGGTTAACATATAAGGATGCATGTAAAGTGCTTGGAATAAGTATGTCAAATCTAAAAAGCATAGTACATAGAGGAAGAAAAAAACTAAAGGCAATTTTGAAAAAGGAGGAAGAAAAATATGATAGATAGAGAATACTTTAAACAAAGGGTATTACAAAAATATGAAGAGAATATAAACAATACTAGTAATGAATTTTATAATACTCATTTTTATATTACGAAAACAAAAGAAAAAAATCTACTAAAGAAAATAACTGTTAGTAACGTAATTCCAATAATAGTCACAGTCAGCACAGTATATGCAGGAATAGTAAGCGTAAAAAATGCAAGCGTAAAATATGAACAACAAAAAACAGAAACAGACTTTAAAAATAATATTAGCTATGATTATACTCAAGATATGGACTATCAAGATAAAATATATCATAAAACTATAAACTCCTATGAAGATTATGAAGAATCAAAGAAAAAGTGGAACAACCTAATTCTTATGACTAAACAAGATTTTGAAGAGTCAGCAGTATTAGTTATTGCAATAGAAAATACATCCTTAATAGGACTAAGTATATCAAATATAACAAATGACGAAAACACTCTCTATGTTGAATTATATCAATCGGATAAAGATATAAACATTAATGAAACTGTCATGTCAGCTAAGATTTCTAAATCTCAAATGAGAGATGATATTAAGTTCAAAATAACTGGCGAACAACCACACAGTGATAACTTTATGGCAATAACAGAAATACCTAAAAATTATTCAAAAGAGCAAGCAATAAAAGATGGATGCTTTGTCGTAGAAAATAAAGAAGTATTATCAGCTGACAAAAACGAATTACGCAATTTTGCACAAAACAAAACGGAAGGATTTATAAGAGTTGCTGAATTTGGATATAAGAACGAAGTGGCAGATATAGAATATAAAAATGACACGTATTATATTAATATACTAGATTTAAGCACAGGAAAACTTACATACAAAATAGCTAAAGAACTCGCAATAGTAAGACCTAAAGAATTAGACTATTATTTTGTAGTTTCACGAGATTCAAATAATGATGAGTATTATAATTGTAGTATTAAATATTAATTTTTTACCTTTTTTACCATATTGAGAACAAATGGATAAAATAGTATATACTAAAATAGATATATGTATAGAAGTTATATATCACGCAATATCAAATTATATTTATAATTAAAAAAGTTTGATATTGTACATGGCAGAAATATTTTATAAGGAGGAGTTTTATGTATAGTATGTTAAAGCTTTGGAAACGGGTATCAACACTTATTTTAACATTAACAGTTATAGTAGGAATTTATTCAACTATAAATGTTAATGCAGCTGAAAACTATGACGGAGGCTGGGCTTTCTCAAGAGAAAACCATACTGTGTATAGCGCAGCTAATGGAGGAAGTGCAATTGGTTCAATCGGTCGAGAAGGAATTACTATTTTATCACGGTCAGGAACGACATATTATATCGAGTATAGCACTTCTAGAGGAGCTAAGAGAGGATATATTAGAAATCCTGACATAGATACATCTTGTTTAGCTAAGAGCTGTGTAGCAAAGGTTACAGCCAATTACAACTTATATTATGGACCAAACACTAGCACATATGCGTCTACCGGAGGAAGTGTATATGCTGGAGAATATGTTGCTGTGATTGCAAAAGAGAAAAGCTGGGTTTATATTGAGTATAATACAAACTCAGGAAGAAAACGTGGATATATGCCATATGCTAATTTATATTGCTACAATAGACCTGTTAGCTTTGCAGATTTTTATATGTCAGCAGAAGAAGTAAGCATATGGGAAATTCCAGAAGGAATGATTAAAAACACATACTTTGGACCAAACGATGAAGGAGCATATGGAAAAGTAGGATATATTGATCATTCCGATAGTCCGGTTAAAGTATACGATAACTATTACTATGGAAATGGAGAGGCATTTCATTATGCAGAGTATACAGTAAGTGGTAAAGTAAAAAGCGGATACTTTAGATGGGATGTATATTAATTAAATTCCAAAAAATATAAAAACAAGTAACTGATTAATTATATGATTTCTGCCATGGGAAAAGGACATTTCTTATAGAGATGTTCTTTTTTATAACTTTAAATAGATTTACTAAATAGCAAAGGAATGTTATGTAAATAAAAAATATTGAAAAAAACATAAAAAGATGCTATAATATGGAATATGTTAAATAGAAGTTTGTAAACGTATTTATATCAACGAATAGGAGGAAATACTATGAGTAGAATATTAATCGTTGAAGACAACCGGATAAAGCTACATACAGTTCTGGATATTATAAAAACAGAATATGAATACGACGTAGCTGTATGCGAAACAGATGCAATGCGGTTAGCAATGCAGAAAGAGTACGATATCTTAATAACAGATATGCAGTTTCCAAAAGAAAAAGAAGGACTTATTTTTAGAAATGCAGGACCAGAACTTATAAAAAAATTGAAAGAGTTATACAAAGGGAAAATGCCTAAAATAATAGTATATTCATTAATTCCTATTACTAACGTGTGGGAAAATCTTGGCGAAACACCACCAGATGAATATATTGGACAGATAGTATTTGGACAGGAATTGGAAGCTATGTTAAAGAGAATAAAAGAAGAGACTTAGGTCTCTTCTTTTATTATGTGTATAATTTCTTCAAAAAAGGTACATACTACCAACAAAAGAAAAGGGTGGTATATTTGTGAAGAAATTAATTATTTTTATTATAATGTTATTAATTTTTTTAGCTAGCTGTGGTATTGGATATTTTTATTTAAATACAAGGGCTGATCAAAGAAACGATAGTAAAGTAGATGAAGGTGTGACTGTAATAAAAAATGATGTAGAAAACGAAACAATTTCAACAGAAACAACAGAAGAAAAAATTTCTCCAAATGCAGAATTAACAGAAGTTGTACTGTATAAAAAATGTGGACATGAAATTGCAAAGAGTAACAAGGTTCCAAGAGATATTGTTAATTTAGATGAAAAAGAATTTGAAGAAAAATATAAAGAATACAAAATAGAAGAATTTTCAGATAAGCAAGTATCAATATATAATGAAGTAGATAAGATGTGTCCAGAACATTATAAGATAGGAGTGGCAGAGGGAGTAATAAACATATATAGAAAAGATGAAGATGGAGAAGAAGAACTGTATGAGATGACAAATATATCATTAGAATATTTACCTGAAGAAGAGAAAATAAAATTAGAGAATGGAATTGAGATTATCGGCGAAGAAGAGTTGAATTCTGTATTAGAAAATTTAGAAAGTTAAGTAATAGAATTATAAATATTATTATGAGTGGGTATATAGAACATTAAAGTTAACACAAACTTTACTTTACAATATTATCATCATTTTAATTGGAATTTTAATAATTATTTTTCAGTACACTGGTGAATAATTAAAGTAAAAAAAGAGCGATTATTCGCTCTTTTTTGATTTAGAAGTTTTAGAAACTACTGTAAATTTTAATTCATCTTTTTTGCAATCTACTTTAACAGTTTGACCTGGCATAACCTCAGATCTTAAAAGCATTTCAGCAATTTCATCTTCAATATATTTTTGAATTGCTCTTCTTAAAGGTCTAGCACCATACTTTAAATCAGTACCTTTTGCTAAAACATATTTTTTAGCAGAAGCAGAAACTGAAAGTTTAATATCTTTATTTGCCAATGCATAATCAGTATGTTTTAGTAATAAATCTATAATTTGAAGTAGTTCATCTGATGTTAAACTATCAAATGTAACAATTTCATCAACACGATTTAAAAATTCAGGTCTAAATAATTCTTTTAATGCTGAATTTATTTTTCCATTATCAATAGATTGTTTACCAAATCCTATTGAATTTGTATTTAAATTTGAACCAGCATTAGATGTCATAATAATAATTGTATTTTCGAAATTAACTGTATTTCCTTGAGAATCAGTTAATTTACCATCATCTAAAACTTGAAGTAAAATATTAAATACATCTGGATGAGCTTTTTCTATTTCATCTAAAAGAATAATAGAATAAGGTTTTCTCTTAACTTTCTCAGTTAATTGACCAGCATCATCATATCCAACATATCCTGGAGGAGAACCTATTAATTTAGATGTTGAATGACTCTCCATATATTCAGACATATCTATTCTTATAATTGAATCTTCGCTTCCAAACATTTCAGAAGCAAGAGCCTTTGCAAGTTCGGTTTTACCAACACCTGTAGGACCTACAAATATAAATGAAGGTGGTCTTTTTGTAGTTTGAAGTCCAGCACGATTTCTCCTAATTGCTTTTGCAACAGCAGAAACAGCAGCATTTTGACCAATAATTCTCTTGTGAAGATTTGATTCTAAGTTTAATAATTTTTGAGTTTCGGCTTCAGTAATTTTTGTAACAGGAATTTTAGTCCAGTTTTCAATAACTTCAGCAATATCTTGAACAGTTAAAGCTTTTAACTGTAAATTTTTATTTAATTCTTCCAAACGATCATTTAAGATACATTCTTTAGTTTTTAAATCAGCAGCTTTTTGATAATCCTCAGTCGAATCTGAAGAAACTGCTTCTTCTTTTTCTTCAGCAATCTTAGCTAATTTATTTTTTATAACTTCAATTTCATAAAGTTCTTTATTATTAAGATTTATTCTAGAGCAAGCTTCGTCGATTAGGTCAATTGCTTTATCTGGTAAAAATCTATCATGAATATATTTTTCAGACATTTTAACAGTTTTTTCAATAACATCATTTGATATTAAGACTTTATGATAATCTTCGTAATATTTTTTAATTCCTTGGATAATTTCAATAGTGTCATCGATTGAAGGTTCATCAACAATAACAGGTTGGAATCTTCTTTCTAAAGCAGAATCTTTTTCAATATATTTTCTATACTCAGTAAGAGTAGTAGTACCGATTAATTGAATTTCACCATTAGAAAGAGAAGGCTTCAAAATATTTGCAGCATTCATTGAGTGTTCTGCATCACCAGCTCCAATAATATTATGAATTTCATCAATAACTAAGATAATATTTCCATAAGATTTACACTCATCAACTAAAGCTTTCATTCTTGATTCGAATTGACCTCTAAATTGAGTTCCAGCGATAACAGAAGTCATATCAAGTAAATAAACTTCTTTATTAAGTAATTTAGCAGGAACATTTCCTTCAGCAATTCTTATGGCTAAACCCTGAGCAATAGCAGTTTTACCAACACCAGGTTCACCAATCAAACAAGGATTATTTTTAGAACGTCTATTTAATATTTGAGTAATTCTTTGAATTTCCTTGTTTCTACCAATAACTCTATCAAGTTTTCCTTGTTTAGCTTTATCTGTTAAATTTGTTCCAAAAGAATCAAGAAACCTTTTCTTTTTATTATCTTTTGGACGCTTTTCAGTTTTAACTTTTTTTCTGCCAGATTGTTCTGAAGAGTTTGCAGATGCAGAATTTTCAGAAGAATTATCTTTTTTATTTAATCCGAAAATATTACCAAGCATTGGGCCTAAAGCTTGCATATCGTCACTATCCATATCTGAAATGTTTTCAGTAATATCACTAAAAATATTTTCTAATTGTGATGACATATCATTAAGCTCTTCTTCAGAAAGATTAGACTGCTTAGCAAGAACTTCAAGTGGATTAATTCCTTTTTCTTTAGCACAGCTATAGCATAAACCTTCTACTGAATTTTTATCATTTTCGATTTTATTTATAAAAATAACGGCTGTATTTTTTTTACATATTGAACATAACATATATAAGTAATCTCTCCTTAAAAATAATTCTAAATATTCCCATAAAATGAGAATAAATATACTAAAATATAATACAACAAAAAAACGGAATAGTCAAGGTTAGAAGCTTCCAATAAATAAATTTTATAATTGAAATTAAAGCTTTTTAATGTTATACTATAATAAGTTATTTTTAATTTAAAAAAATATGAATCATATGAGGAGTAAATATGGAAAAAAATAAAGAAAAAGATACAGATAAAATATTAGGAATGAATAGAGTAATGTTTTTCATAATAGTAATTTTATTATGCATATTATCTTTAAGTATAGGAATTTATGCTCAAGTATTTTACAGATACTCAGATACAGATCCATTTATGCTAGGCATCGGAGTTGGAAGAACTCAAGACGCAGCAGAAATTACAGAATTAAAAAATAATTTTAATAAAATATTTACAAATGATTTATCAGGTTCAACAACTAAAAACATTAAGAAAAAAGAAGATAATAAAGATGTAGTTTACACACTAAAAACAGCAAATCAAAAAGAAACAAATAAGTACAACATAAGTGCAACAATCCCAAAGATAAATATTGATGCAGATTATGCAGATAAAATAAATGCACAAATAAAAGCAAATTACGCAGATAAAATAGAAAACATAATAGAAGGAAAAAATGAGAATGAAACAGATTACAGCGTTACATATAAGGCTTATTTAAATGGAGATTTATTATCATTAATAATAAAAGAAACAATTAGAGAAGGAAAAAATACACAAGCTGTAAAAATAAAAACATATAATTACAATTTAAATAATAATACAGAAGTTTCAATATTAGATTTAGTAGATGCTAAAGGATATACACAGAAAAATTTGCAAAAAGAAATTGATGCTGAATTAAAAGATCTTGAGAAGAAAGATGAAGAATTAAAAAATCAGTTTTCCGATGTACGTTTAAGAGATTTATCTAGTAGTATGTATAAAATTGAAAATACAGAAAATTTTATTGTTAATGATAATGGCTTTTTGTATTTGATTTACGCATATGGAAATACTGAGAACACAAATAAAATGGATGTAATAATATTTGAATAGGGGGCAAAATTTTGAAAAAAAGAATAGGTAAAATACTGTTAGGAATTCTTATATTAATTGTGATGTTTAGCTTTTACATTGTTAAAGCAGATGAAGAAGAAGCCACTACAACAACAGAAAGTGAAAATAAAACAGAAGTAGTTGAAAGCGAGAATAAAGCAGAAGAAAATGTATCTAAACAAACAGTGACAAGTACAGAAGAAAAAAAAGATGAAACAAATTTAAAAGAAGAAAGTTTTAAAGCAAAGGTAATTGAAGCTGGAGAGTCATATGAAAGAGATAATGGTAGTGGGGGAAAAGAAACTGTTCAAGATGTAAAAGTAAAAATACTTGAAGGAAAAAACAAGGACGAAAAATTTAGTACTACATATGTATTAACGTATGATTTAGATAATAAAATAATAGGATATAAATTAAGAGAAGGAAATACTGTATTTGTAAATTTTTCTGAAGAGAACGGAAAAGTGAAAGTGTCAATCCAAGATATAGTTAGGCAAAACTACTTAATAGGATTGGTTATATTCTTTTTTGCTAGTATAATTCTTATAGGAAGAAAGAAAGGTCTAAAATCAATAATTGGATTAGTTATAACGGTATTAGCAATATTTTTTATATTAGTAGCAACAATATTTAAAGGATATAATGCGATTTTAGTATCAATTGGAACTAGTTTTTTAATAATAGTATTGACATTTGCAATAATTGGAGGTTGGAATAAAAAGACATTTTCAGCAGCACTTGGAACGCTTGGTGGAGTTGTATTAGCTGGTGTAATCGCAAGCATTACAGGATATTTAGCACAATTATCAGGAGCAGGAAAAGAAGAAGCAATAATGTTAAGTGTAGCATCAAAAGACGTTGTATTTAATTTTAGAGAATTATTATTTGCAGAAATTATAGTTTCAGCATTAGGAGCATGCATGGACGTAGGAATGTCAATATCATCAAGCTTAAGCGAATTGAAAATGAAAAATCCAAGTATGACAGGAAAAGAATTATTTAAAAGTGGAATGAACATAGGTGGAGACATGATAGGAACAATGACAAACACATTAATACTTTCATTTATAGGATCATCATTAGTATTAGTTTTATTATATATGTCATCAAGTGTTAAATTTACGGACGTTATAAATATTGAAGCAATTGCAACAGAAGCCGTATGCGCAATAGCAGGAAGCATTGGAATAGTATATACAGTCCCAATAACAGCAATCATATACTCATTTATGAACAGAGATAAAGAAATATACAAAGTAAAATCCGAAAACATAGTAGAAGGCAAACGAAGCCTTAAAATATAAAAATAAAACTCTTCATTAAGAAGAGTTTATTTTTATATTTTAAGAGCATAAGATAAAGAAAAAACATATTAAAATTTAGAAACACCGCGCAGGGACCAAACGAACGAAGTGAGTTCGATTGAAGCATTCTACCCGATTTGAAAATAAAAATAGCAAATTTTCATTTTCAAAAATCGAAGAATGCGACAGCAATGTGTGAAAAATTTAATATGTTTTTTCGTCTATACAATTTTCAATAAAATTAAGGCTGTTCAGTAAGCGTAACCTTTACATCAACCTCTTCGCCACCTCTTGAAACAGTCAATGTAACCTCATCACCAATCTTACAATCATTTTTCTTTTTATTTAACTGAGACATAGTCTCAATTTTTTCACCATTAAATTTAACAATAACATCTCCAGGTTTTAAATCAGAAGATTTAGCAGGACCATCAGATTGAATACTTCTAACATAAACACCAACAGGAATATTATAGTATTCAGATAATGTTTCGCTTACGTCAGTACCACTAATTCCAATATAAGGTCTCTTAACCTTTCCAGTAGAAATTAATTGCTCAGATATATCTAAAGTAGAATTAATAGGAATAGCAAATCCCATACCCTCAATTCCAGTACCAGACATTTTTAAAGTATTAATACCAATCAATTTTCCATCAGCATTAACTAAAGCACCACCACTGTTACCAGCATTAATTGCAGCATCAGTTTGAATTAAAGTATACATAGTTCCATTATCATCTTCAATTTCTCTGTTAACACCACTTATAATACCAGATGTAACAGTATTTCTCATATCAAGTGGATTACCAATAGCCATTGCAAATTCACCAACTTGAACTGAATCAGAATCACCAATTTCAACAGGAGTTAAATCATTTCTGTCAATTTTTAATATAGCCAAATCAGTAACACTATCAGAACCAATGATTTTAGCTTCAACAGGATTGTCTTCTTCATATAAATATACTAAAACCTTATTTGCATCAGATACAGTATAGTATTTTGATGTAGTAGTTGAAGAAGTATCAATTATATGGTTGTTAGTTAAGATATAACCATCTTTTGAAATAATTACACCAGATCCAGTTGCCTTAGATGTTGATGATTGAGTAGCTGCTGAAAAAGTAGGATAGTTTGCTGAAACAGAGAAGTCAACTTCAATACCAACAACAGAAGGTAAAACCTTATTAGCAACAGAGATAGCTGTGCTTGAATAATCCTCAATACTAACACCTTTGTTTACAGATCCTTCAGAAGTAAATATTTTTGAAACTTCTTTTTTTGTATCATCAGAATCAGAAGAAATAAAAATATTTCTTACAGCGGGAACATAAAAACAAAGACCTAGTACTAAAGAAGCTCCAACAATTCCTGAAATAAAAGATGTTACAACTACTTTAAATGTTGAGTTTTTTGTTTTGTTTACTTTGTTATGAGAAGTTTCTGTATTTTTACTATTAGAAGAAACTTTAACAAAGCCATGTTCAGATTTTTCTTTGTTATTATCCATAATAACCTCCTTGAATATATAATTTAATTTTATTATAAGCTATAATATAGCAGAAAAAAATTTTGTTATTGAAAAATACAAAATCTATATATATAATAAAAATATAAAATTAAAAAAAGCTTAAATTTTGAATGATTTATACTAAAAAATCCAAGATATAAATTAAAAGCTTTATAATAATAAAATCTATTCAAAGATATAAAAATAAAAACAGATGAAGTGAGTAATTAAGATGAAAGAAAAAGAAGAAGAAAGATTAAAAGAATTAAAAAAAGATGAAGAAAAACTACATTTAGATGGAGTTGAATTAATTGCAGGAATTGATGAAGCAGGAAGAGGACCTTTAGCAGGACCTGTAGTAGTTGGAATTGCAATAATGCCAAAAGATTCTATGATTGAAGGAGTTAATGATTCTAAAAAAGTTTCTGAGAAAAAAAGAGAAAAATTATATGATCAAATAACTCAAGAAGCAATTGCATGGAATGTTGGAATGGCAGACCAAAATGAAATTGACGAAATTAATATTTTAAATGCAACCAAATTAGCATTAACTAGAGCAATTGAAGGATTAAAAATTAAACCAGATTTAATTTTAGTAGATGCTCTTACAAATATTGATACAAAAGGAATACCTTATAAATCAATAATAAAAGGTGATGCTAAAGAATATTCTATAGCAGCTGCGTCAATACTAGCTAAGGTAACAAGGGACAGAATGATGCGAGAATATGATGAAATATATCCACAATATGGCTTTAGCGGACACAAAGGATATGGAACAGCAAAACACATAGCGGCTATAAAAGAATATGGACCATGCATATTACATAGAAAAACCTTCATAAAAAACTTTATAAAATAAAGGAGAAGACAAATGAATATTTTAAGCATAATAGCTAAAAAAAGAGACAAGAAAGTTTTGAGTAAAGAAGAAATTGAACTTTTTGTTAAAGACTACACAAGAGGAGCAATAACAGATTATCAAGCAGCAGCCTTAATAATGGCTATTTATATAAATGGAATGAACAATGAAGAAATAACAAATTTAACATTAGCAATGGCACATTCAGGTGATACACTTGATTTGACAGACATTTCACCAAACATAGTAGATAAGCACTCTACAGGAGGTGTAGGTGATAAAATAACATTAATTCTAATGCCAATAATAGCATCACTTGGAATACCTGTTGCAAAGATGTCAGGAAGAGGACTAGGATTTACAGGAGGAACAATTGATAAATTAGAATCAATACCTGGGTATAATGTTAATTTAAGTATAGATGAATTTAAAGAAAATGTTAAAGACATAGGAATAAGCTTAATTGCTGCAAGTTTAAATTTAGCACCAGCAGATAAAAAAATATATGCATTAAGAGATACAATTGCATGCACAGCAAATATTCCATTAATCGCATCAAGTGTAATGAGTAAAAAAATTGCAGCAGGAGCAAATAAAATATTAATAGATATAACATGCGGAGCAGGAGCTTTTATGAAAAATTCAAAAGAGGCAAAAGAACTTGCAAGCATGATGATAAAAATAGGAAAACTTGCAGGAAGAGAAGTTAGATGCGTTATTACCAATATGAATGAACCAATAGGACATGCAATAGGAAATTCGTTAGAAGTAATAGAAGCAGTAAGAGCATTAAAAGGTGATATGCCAGAAGACATCCAAGAAATAATCAGAACTCTTGGAACACAAATGATCCTAATGGCAGGAATAACACAGGATTCACTAGAAGCAGAAAAAATGATTGTAGATGCTGTAAATTCAGGAAGAGCATTTGAAAAATTTAAAGAACTAGTTCAAAAACAAGGTGGAGACATAAGCTATATCGAAAATACTGATAAATTTCCAAGAGCTAAACACATCATTCCAGTATTTGCAGAAAAAAGAGGAGCACTAAAGTCAATTGATACAGAAATGATAGGAAACATATCTGTATACTTGGGGGCAGGTAGAATGAGAAAAGAAGATGAAATCGACCATGCAGCTGGTATTATGATGAATCAAAGAATAGGAAATGTTGTAGAAGTTGGGCAAGTTTTAGCATATCTTCATACTAATGATGAAACTAAAATTGATGGAGCCTTGAGAAATATTAAAAATGCATTTGAATTAGATCCAAAAAGAGTTGCAAAACAAAAAGCTATAATAGGAATAATAAAATAAAAAAACAAGAAGGCAATATTCGAAAAAATATTGCCTTTAATTTTAAAGGAGACGCAATGATAGAAATTAAAAATGTAAGTACATCCTATACTAGGGGTAAGAAAATAATTGATAATATGAATTTAAAAATTGAAGATGGAACTATTTTTGGATTCATAGGTCCAAATGGAGCAGGAAAAACTACTACTTTAGAAATGGTAACAGGTGTACTTCAAATTGATGAAGGTGATATATTAATAGATGGAAAAAGCATAATAAAAGAGCCAATTGAAGCCAAAAAGTTATTTGGTTTTGTACCTGATTCACCAGAAGTTTTTGAAAAATTAACAGGTTTAGAATATTTGAATTTTATTGGCGATGTGTATGAAGTAAGTTCGGAGAAAAGATTAGAAATTGTAGAAAAACTTGCTAAAGAATTTAAAATTTATGATCATCTACAAGATAGAATCCAAAGTTATTCACATGGAATGAAACAAAAGTTATTAATAATTAGTGTTCTTTTATATAATCCCAAAAACTGGATTTTAGATGAACCAATGACAGGGCTGGATCCAGAAGCTTCATATACACTAAAAAATCTTATGAGAGAGCATAGTAAAAAAGGAAACACTGTATTCTTTTCTACTCATGTTTTGGAAGTTGCGGAAAAACTTTGTGATAAGATTGCAATTATTAATAAAGGAAGGATTATATTTGTTGGAACTGTTGAAGAAATAAAAGAAAAAATGAAGAAGGATTCAACACTAGAGGAATCATTCTTAGAAATAATTGAAGAATAAATATTTAAAAAATGTATAGATAACTAATATCAATTTAAGAAAAAATGCTCGTTTGAGCTAATTTGCACAGAACTTCTAGTAAATTTTTTCGGCACCCTTTCACGGCAAGCGCGAACTATTTCCAAAAAAATTTACAAGAATTTCTAGCACAAATCACTCGGCAATGCGCTTTTTTCTTAAATTGATATTAGTTATAAAATACATAAAAATATTAATTCACGAAGGATGAGAAATATGAAAAAAATAACAAGTATAATTATAAAAAATTCAAGGCGACAAGAAAAACAAGAAACAATAAAAGAAAAAATACTATCAGTAATAGCATTCCTAATAGTATTTCTATCATTAGCAATAACAATGATAGTAACATCAATATATGTAACAAAAGAACTAGGCAAAATAAACCAAGAATACACATTCATAAACATATTGCTATTAATGAATTTCATAATATTATTTGGAAAAAGCATATTTGAAAGTTTGAATGCACTATACTTTTCAAAAGATTTAAAAATTTTATTGCGAATGCCAATAAAATCAAAAGATATAGTAAACGGAAAGCTAATAAACATGATACTTTCCGAATATCAAATGGAAACAATAATGTTAGCAATACCAATGATAGTATACGGGATTTTAACAAAAGCAGGTGTGCTATTTTACACATACATGATAATAATATTAGCAATATTGCCAATAATTCCAATAGTAATAACATCAACAATAATTTCAATAATAATGAGATTTACTAACATAATAAAAAACAAAACAGAAGTAATGTATATAGCAATAATAGCATCACTAATAGCACTAGACTTATTATTTACAGGATTTAACCATAATATAAATTTCAGCATAGTAGAATTTAAAGAAACAGTTTTTAGAATAAATGGAATTTCAGAAGAGATAGCAAACAGATTCGTACTAATAAAGCCAACAATGAGCACATTGCTAAATTACAATAATATAGTAGGACTTAGAAATTGCATTTTATATATTTTAGAAAGTATAGTTACATATATCGTTGGAGTATTTATAATTTCTAAAGTTTATTTAAAGGGTGCAATAGGAACAACAATAAATAGTCAAAAAGCAAATAAGGCAAACAAAAGATTAACAATAGAAGACTTTAAAAAGAAAGATAAGAAAAAAACATACTTATCAAAAGAAATAAAAGTAATAGCCAGAACTCCAATTTTTTGCATTCAATGCTTAATCATTCCAATAATCTATCCATTAGCGATAATGATGGTTGTAGCATTTGCAGTAGTAATCTCAAAAATAATAGGAGTTGATTTGATATCAGATTTAATGAATAAAATGAACACATCACAAATGGCAATGATTTTTATTGCAGTTGGAGAAGTATTTTTTATGATGAATTTTTGCTCAATAATAGGAATATCAAAAGAAAGCAAATCTGCAATCTTAACAAAAACAATACCAATAGGATTCAAAACACAGTTTAATTTAAAAACATATTTAGGAAAAACAATGAATTTATTATCTGTGTTAATAATAACATTTGCATATTTTAAAGCCACTAAAAATTTAACTCAAACAATAGTAATATTTGCAATTTTATATTTATTAGATTCAATAGGAGAAAAAATAAAACTATATATTGATTCAAGAAAGCCACAAGTAGATTGGGACAATGAATATTCAATGATGAAACAAAACACTAATATAATGAATGTATTATTTAAAACTTTAATAACATTAGTAATATTATATTTAATAAGTAAATTAATAAAAAATCAATTTGCATACTTAATAGCAATATTAATACTAAGTTTTATAGTAAATAGTTTTATAAATAATTATATTAGTAGAAATAAAAATAAAATTTTCGAAAAAATATATTAATTTGAAACCATAATAAAAGATGATTTGTTTTATAAGTAGAATGGAGGTAAAACATGCAAAATGAAATGTATATAAAAGAAAAAATTGAGCAGTATTCTGATATGGTATATAGAATAGCGCTAACCAGAACAGATACAATAGAAAATGCAGAAGATATATTCCAAGAAGTTTTTACAAAATTCAGCGAGAAATTACCAAGTTTCAAAGATGCTGAACACGAAAAAGCATGGTTTATTAGAGTTACAATAAATATGAGTAAAAACATGAAAAACACAGCATGGAATAGAAAAGTAGTAACATTAGACGAAAATATAAAATTTGAAAACCAAGAGGAAAATGACATTTTTTCAATTGTATGTGAATTACCTGAAAACTACAAAACAGTTATATACCTATTTTATTATGAAGGATATAAAGTAAAAGAAATTTCTAGCATCTTGAAAAAAAGAGAAGGAACAATAAAAACATGGCTTTTGCGAGCTAGAAATATTTTAAAAGAAAAGATAAAAGGAGGTTTTGAAGATGAACAGGAATAAAGAAAATTACAAAAATGCAATTAATCAAATACATCCAAGTGAAGAACTAAAAAATCAAACATTTGAAAAAATTGTACAAAAGAAGAAATCAAAAAGAATTGCAATAACAAGATACGTAGCAGCATGTGCAGTATTTGTAATCTGTTTATCAGTAGGAGCATTCTATGTTAAAGAAAAACAAGTAACGAATCCAGTAGTAATTGACGAAAAACCACAAACAATTGCTAATGCAGAAAATGATTTACCAAGATTTAAAGATATGGAGCAATTGAAAGAAGTAATCAAGACAAAAGGTTCAAAAGACATATATAAAAATGCAAGATCAACATTAGAAATAGCAGATGCTGCAACAACAGCAGATTCTACAACAAATGAAGCTAAATCCGATTTTTCTCAAACTAATACACAAGTAGGCAATGTTGATGAGGCAGACATTGTAAAAACAGATGGAAAATATATTTATTATGTAGCTCAAGAAAAAGTATATATAATAAATAGTGAAACTTTAAAACAAGAAAGTGTTATAACATTAAAAGAAGATAAAGAAAATATTTATCCATCAGAAATATATATAAACAAAAACAAATTAATTGTATTAGTAAACGGTAACATGGTAAAAACTATGCAAACTGATGTGGTATCAACGGATGATGAATATACAGAGAGAATTAGTAGCAACTTAGAACAAATGGCAAGAGCGATTGTATATGATATTTCTGATAAAGAAAATCCTAAACAAGTAAGAGAAGTTGCAATAGATGGTTACTATGTTAATTCAAGAATGATAGGAGATAATTTGTATTTCATAAGTTCTAAAAACGTATGGTATTATGATGGAATAAAAGATGATGACATTCTACCACTTGCAAGAGATACAGCAGTAAGCGAAGAAAATCAAAAAATCGATTGCACAAAAATTGCATATTTTGAAGGAACAAAAAATAATTTATTTACAATGGTAGCAGGATTCAACACAGAAAAAAATGAACCAGCAACAACTGAAACATTTTATGGAGCAAGCGGGGAAGTATATGCAAGTGAAAACAACTTGTATATAGCATCAGTAGATTATTCTTACAATGGATTCATAGAAAGAGAAACTTATAAAACAACTATATACAAATTTAATTTCGAAGATGCAAAAATAAAATTACAATGCAAAACAGAAATGGAAGGAAACATCAAAGACCAATTTTCAATAGATGAATATGACGGAAACCTTCGTGTAGCAACAACACTTGGAAGTGGAGACAAAACAGAAAATAGATTATATATATACGATAAAGATTTAAAGGAAATCAGCAGAATAGACAATATGGCAAACGGAGAGAAAATATATTCAGTAAGATTTATTGGAAAAGTTGGATATATAGTAACATTCAAAGAAATAGATCCACTATTTGTAATTGATTTATCAGACCCAACAAAACCAGAGATAAAAGGAGAATTAAAAATACCAGGATATAGCTCATACCTACATCCATATGACGAAACACATATTATAGGAATTGGATATAACACAGACACAACACAATATGGCAACACACAAAACACTTCAATGAAAATGTCAATGTTTGATGTATCTGATTTAGAAAATCCAAAAGAAATGTTTAGTGTAGACATAGGAAACAAATATGCATATTCAGAAATCACATCAAATCATAAAGCATTATTCTACAATAAAGCTAAAAATTTAATAGGCTTCCCAGTAACAATAACAGATTACAATACAACTAAAGAAGAGTTTGCATTATATACAATAGATTTAGAAAAAGGATTTGTCGAATACGGAAAAATTGAACAAAACAAAAAAGACTGGAGAACAAACATCAAGAGAGGAATTTATATAGGAGATAATTTCTATATACTAGCAGAAACAAAAATTACAAAATATAGCTTAGAAACATTAGAAAAAATCGATGAAATAAAATTAGATTAATCACTATAGAAAAAGAAACATTCATATTACATTTTTAAATCACCGCGCAGCGGCCAAAGGAATGAAGCTTTGCTTCGCGACTGCGATTGAAGCATTCTACCCGGTTGAAAAATAGAAATAATAAATTTCTATTTTCAAGAACCGAAGAATGCGCCAGCAAGGTGTGAAAAAATTAATATGAATGTTTCTTTATTATAATATTTTTTAGATATTGATAATTAAAATCCAGTATGATATAAATTAGTAAATTATAAAAAAAGAGGTACAAAAATTATGAAAGTTGAATTATTAGGAAGTTGCAATCAAGAAGAACTAGAAAGAAGAATACAAACAGTAGCAGCAGCGGGAAAACTATCAAGATTTAAAGGAAACGTCTTTGAAGTATTAGAAAGCTGTAATGATTACGAAAAAAATCTAAAATTAATAAAAAGAATAATAGGAATGGGACATAAATCAATAATAGAACACGATTACTTAGTATTTGCACTATGTGATGTCACACCAATTATTGAACAAACCATTATAGGAAATAGATTAACATCATTCACTGTAAAATCAAGAAGAGAAGTAGACTTCAGAACAGTAGGATACTATGTACCAGAATTTAGAGATGAAAACTTAGAAATTCATCCTAAAAATAAAGAATTAAAAGAAAAATATCAAGAACATATGAAATATTTATTTAATGCATATGGAGAAATAGTTGATAGTGGAGTAAGCGTTGAAGATGCAAGATTCATTTTACCATACAGTTATCATAGCAATTTAATTATGGGATTAGATGCAAGAGAATTAGAAAAAATGATAACTTCACTTAGATCAGGAAGACTAAGTAGAATTCAAGAATTAAAAGAATTAGGCGATAAATTATTTGAAATAGCTAAAGAAAAAGTTCCATACTTAACAGAAATGATAGAAAATACAAATGTAAATTCTGAAAATCAATTTGAATATTTGGAAGCAAATTCAAAAAGACCAGAAATAAAAATAATAGACAGACCAAGAATTTTATCACACACACCAAATGCAGATGATATCATAATTAAAAGTAATATCATGTATCATTATCAATGTTCTGAACAAGAAGCGGAAAAAATTTTAAAAGAATTAGAAGCAAAAGATGAAAAAGCAAGAGAAAAGATAATGGATAATATATTACATAAAGATGAGTGTAGAGAATTAGAACAAGTTAATTTCACTCTTCAAATTCCTATTTCATTATCAATTTTAACTCATTTAACAAGACATAGAATGCATTCATTATTAATTCCAGAATTTGTACCTTTATGGAACATGGAAAATTATATAACTCCTGCAACAGTTGAAGCAGGTGCTAATGAAATATATCAAGAAGCTGCTAGAAAGAATATAGAGATGTTTGAATATTTTAAATCAGAAAAAATAGCTCAAGAAGATTTAATTTATTTCTACATAGGTGCACAAATGTTGAATGTTGTAACTACAATTGATGCAAGAAACTTAAAATGGATTTTGAGATTACGTTGTTGCAACAAAGCTCAATGGCAGATTAGAAAAATTGCACAAGATATTGCAGGTCAAGTAAAGCAGATTGCTCCACTACTTGGTAAAGGTGTTGGTGCTACATGTATGACGGATCGTTATTGTGGTGAAGGAAGAGAGTGCTGTGGCTTGATTGACAAATTGCTAGAAGCTGATAAAAAACAACAATAAAACTTATTGCAAAAGTAAAAGAAAAATACATATTACATTTTTGAATCACCGCGCAGCGACCAAAGGAACGGAGCACAGCGAAAGTGACTGCGACAGCAAGGTGTGAGAAAATTAATATGTATTTTTCTTTTTGCTTCTGAAATAAAAAATATATTCAAATTTTAGTTCCTTGCTGGGAAGATTTTACCGCCCACTAAACTGCGTTTAGTCGGCCTGAGTAAAAACTTCCAAACTGCGCGTCACTAAATTTGAATATATTTTTTTATATACTAAGAAAAAAGTGAAAATTACTTATTAATATTTGTCCCTTTCCCCAGCAACTCAAACTCTTTACACTTAATACGATACTCCATCTGCTGAGTCATAAACCTATAATACCAATATCCCTGCTCATACTGAGAAGCAGGATTAAAAGTATCCTGAAAATCATCCATCACACATACCTCCGAATAATAATTTTTATAAAATATATTCAACACCAATAGAAAATATGATAGAATAACCAATATTAAAAAGGAGGTCAATATTATGAAAAGAGAAGAAATTGAAGAAAAGTATAAGTGGGACTTAACAATAGCATACAAAACCAATGAAGACTTTATGAAAGATTTTAATTATGTAAAAGAAGAACTTCCAAACGTAGCAAAATATAAAGAAAAATTTTTAGAAACAAGCGATACATTCATCGAATTTATGGAACTAATAGAAAAAATAGATAGAAGAATAGACAAAATGTACTCATATGCTTCAGAATCAGTAGATGTTGAGCCAAATAATGCAGAAGTGCAAGACTTAAACTCAAAAATTAAAGGCCTAGAAGAAGCATACAGAAATGAAACAGTATTCATAGACTTAGAAATATTAAAAAATGAAGATAAAGCAAGAAAAATACTAGAAGATGAAAGATGCAAGAAATACACAAATATGATAAACAAAATACTTAGAATGAAACCACACATTTTAAGTGATGAAACAGAAGAAGTACTTGCACAAGCAAGCGGAGTTTTAGGAACATCATATGGAACATATAAACAAATAAAACCAGAATTCGAACCAGTAATAATAGACGGAAAAGAATATTTCTTAAATGAAGGAACAGTAAGAAACTTCTATAGAAATCCAGACGAAAGTGTTAGAAAACAAGCATATGAAAAACTAAATATAGAATACAAAAAATTAGCAAACTTATATGCATCAACGTTAGAAGGAACAATGAAAAGAGATGTATTCTATAGTAAAGTAAGAAAATTCAAAAGCCCATTAGAAGCAAGCACATTTGGAGACGAAGTTACAGAAGAACTATTTTATAAAGTATTAGATGCAGCAAATAACAAATACCATAAATATTATATAGAATATTTAGATGCATTTAAAAAGATAATGAATAAAGACATTTTACAAGTTTATGATTTAAGATATCCAATCGTAAAAGAACCAGATAAAAAATATTCAGTAGAAGATGCATTCGAATTAATTTTTGAAGCAACTAAAAATTTAGGAGAAGAATATATAGAAATTATTCAAAAAGCAAAATCGGAAAGATGGATTGATTACATGCCACATGAAGGAAAAAGACCAGGAGCATATTCAAGCAATGGATGTTATGACAGTAGACCATTTATCTTAATGAGCTTTACAAATGACGTAGAATCAGTATTTACATTAATCCATGAATTAGGACATTCAGCACATTCATATTTATCAAACCATTATCAAGACTATATAAACAGTAACTATAGAATATTTGTAGCAGAAGTTGCATCAACAGTAAATGAAAACTTATTAATGAATCTATTAATAAAAACAGCTAAAACACCTGAAGAAAAGAAATATCTACTATACAAAAAATTAGATGAATTTATAGGCTGTTGCTATACACAACCATTCTTTGCAAACTTTGAAAATATATTGCATCAAAAAGTTGCAAATAATGAAGGGCTATCAAGTCAAACAATAACGGACCTATATCAAAAAGTAACAGAAGATGAATACGAAGGAAGAGTTGAAATTCACGAATTAACAAAATATAGATGCTTTGCAATACCTCATTTTTATTACAATTACTATGTATATAAATATACAATTGGAATGTGCGTTGCATCAGTAATTGCCGAAAGAGTTGCAAATGGAGATAAAACACAAATAGAAAATTATTTAAAATTCTTAAAATCAGGATCAACTAAGAGCCCAGTCGAAGCATTAACAATGGCAGGAGTTAATCCATTAGATGAAAATCTTTATAAAGAAGCATTCGAAAACTTTAAAAAGGACTTAGATGAATTTAAAAAAGTAATGGAAATATAAGTAAACATAAAACTTGAAAACACTCGATAAATGTAGTATAATACTTAATGCATTAAAGATAGGAGGCACTAAAAAACAACAGTTTACACTAAAACTATTGATTAGGAGGAATGCCAAATGAAAGAATTCAGAAAAGGGTTCAAACGGCTTGTAGACAAACTGTACACCCAAAAAACAGCATACCGTATGAAAGGAAAAACTTCTGAAGAAGCACAAAAAGAATGGAAGAGAATCTTGGGGGAATACAAAAACGAATGCTTAAGCTGGAAAAACAAATGCTATGAAATGTTCGTAACAGACTGGATTTATCCACTTAAAAAAGACATTAAAGTTTCTGATCACCCCGTAGAGATTTGCTTCCTGATAAAAGTCATGAACACAATCGATCCGAAGCGGTTGATTAAAGATGAAGTAATATTTCATGACATGCACCAGATGGCTAAAGTACTAAGAGAAGTAGGAAACACGAATGCAGTGGAACTGGCCGAGTACTTAGAAGTGTATATTGGTGTAGAAGAAATGACCGAGGAGGACTTTATACAAATATTTAGCTTATGAATTTTTTAGAGAAGTGCCAAAAAGAAAAAAGAAACAGATAATCAAAAACCATCTGTTTCTTTTTTCATATATAATAAAAATTTTAATTAGTATGTTTTTTTATAAAAAATCCAGCAGCCATAATAATTACTATTAAAACGATAATGCCAATGGTAATACCTAAAAGAGGTGAAATATGTTTTTTAGAAATACTTGTACTATCATTTATAGATGAAGAAGGTGAAATATTTTTTGAGTTCGATATAACAGTATCAGTATTTATTGTAAATTTAGCATATTTCATATTACGGCTTACCAATATTGTATCAAGAGTATTATCGGGTAAAGAGTCAATATCTGTATTAATATTAACTCCATCAAAAACTGAATTACCATTGGAAAGTCCAGAATAATTTTGTCTAATATATGAAACAACGTTAGATGCGGTTTCATCATCTTTATCCATTGAAATTATATAAGAGATTGCATTAAGAATTGACTCATAAGCATTATCTAAAAGTTCAGTAGGTTGTCCTATATATAAAACAATATTTCCAGAGCCATCAGTAGATTTCAACAAAATTAAATTGTTATTTTTTACGATGCAATTTTTATCTGAAATAAAAGTCTCCAAAACCCTATTGAAATCAGATTTTGAAAGTATTGAGGAATCTAAAGCAGGAGAAAGCCTTTGAGAAGTACTAATCTGAAATTCAGTCATGACAGTAGTACCACCATCTGATGAAATATAATTTTTTGCTACACCATTACTTTTTAGAGATGTGTAACAAAAAGTATCATTTAGTGCAGGAAAAATAAAACTTCCTTCTTCGTTACCTTCAAGCGTAGAAATAGCGTCTATAAATAGAGCGCTAAGAACATCTTTATTAGTGTCATCTGTAATTGGATAACTAGTAGAAAGAACACCTGCAGATTTGTCATAAGCATAGGTAATAGATTCAGAATTATTATAAGTTAAAACAAAGGAATTATCGACCTTAGTAGCTTTTACAGAAACTCCAATATCAGATAAAGCCGAAGTATAGTAACATTTATTAAATTTGTCAACGACTTTTGAAAGATCTAAATTAGCTTTTTCAGTATTCGCATTAGAAGTTGGAACTAATACAGCTAAAAAAATAATAAGTGAAAATAATATTTTTTTAATTTTCATATGTAAATTACCTCCAAAATAAAACGAAAATTAATATAATTATATAATATTTTAAAGTCCGCCTCTTTGTTTACACACAAAATTTAAAATTAATTTTTGTGCAAAAAATATATAAAAATAATACAAATAAAAATAAAAAAATTCAAGGGAAAACAAGACTAATTACTAAAAATATTATATAATACATACTATAAAGGATAG